>ERZ1026854.742-NODE-742-length-22218-cov-9.652935_pt1 | contig 22218 bp, 22 predicted proteins | sample MGYA00380157_ERZ1026854 | MGnify/ENA primary metagenome ERZ1026854 (study PRJEB33269, sample SAMEA4719793) | human gut metagenome | biome: human-associated habitat; feature: organic feature; material: feces | place: Cameroon | collected 2013-10 ... | reverse complement strand
CTCATTAACCAAGATACATGTATTTATGTATCTAAAAGATATTATACGAGGAGAAATTACAAATGGAGAAAAAAGGAACTTCCGTTTTTAGTAACAGCCTGATCTGGTTTGGTGCCGGCGTATCAATCGCCGAGATCCTTACAGGAACTTATTTTGCACCGCTTGGATTTGGCAAGGCAATGGCAGCGATTCTGCTGGGACATCTGATCGGAGGGCTGATGATGTTTGCAGCCGGAATGATCGGTGGAAGAGAAAAGAAGAGCGCCATGGAGACCGTAAAGATGAGCTTCGGTAGCAAAGGAAGTCTGCTTTTTGCGGCATTGAATGTTCTGCAGCTTGTGGGATGGACGGCAATCATGATCTATGATGGTGCGCTGGCCGCCAATGGCATCTTAAAGACGGGTGCCTGGGTATGGGCTGTGGTCATCGGCGTGCTGATCATTGCATGGATTCTGATTGGACTGACCAATCTTGGCAAGGTTAATACGGTAGCGATGCTTGCACTTTTTGTACTGACGCTGGTGCTTTTTAAGGTGATCTTCTTTGGTGCGAATGGTGCGGAAGCACTTGTGAGCGGTGACTTGACCTTTGGCGCAGCGGTCGAGCTGGCCGTTGCCATGCCACTTTCCTGGCTGCCACTCATCAGTGATTACACAAGAGAAGCAGAGAAGCCTTTTGCAGCAACACTTTCAAGCGTTATTGTCTACAGTGTTGTCAGCGTATTTATGTACATGATCGGTATGGGTGCAGCAATCTATACGGGAGAATCTGACATTGCACAGATTATGGTAAAAGCCGGTTTTGGTATCGTAGGTCTGTTGATCATCGTATTTTCGACGGTTACCACAACTTTCCTGGATGCTTATTCTGCAGGCGTATCCGCAGTCTCTATTTCCAAAAAGATTCCGGAGAAGTGGGCAGCCGTGGTCGTTACCATTATTGGAACAATTGCAGCGATTGTTTATCCGATGGATAACATCACCGACTTCTTATACCTGATCGGTTCCGTATTTGCGCCGATGATCGCGGTACAGATCGCGGATTATTTCATCCTGAAAAAAGCGGATGCATCAAAAGTATCGTTCCAGGTACGCAATCTGATTGTCTGGCTGATCGGTTTCATCCTTTACCGTGCGCTCATGCATGTAGATACACCGGTTGGAAATACCCTTCCGGATATGGTCATTACAATCATTATCTGCCTGATTGTAGAAAAAGTTGCGGAGGCAATGAAGAAAAAAAATTAAAAGAGGACAGATGAAATGAGTAATTCAAAAGCAAACATTCGTAAATTGACAGTTACTGCGCTTTTTGCAGCAGTCGCAGTGGTAGGAAGCATGTTTTCCTTCCCGGTATTTGGTGCAAAGTGTGCGCCGGTACAGCATCTGGTAAATATCTTATGTGCAGTACTGGTAGGACCATGGTGGGGACTTGCCGCAGCATTTATTGCAAGCCTGATTCGTAATCTTCTGGGACTAGGTTCCCTTCTTGCGTTTCCAGGAAGTATGTGCGGTGCTTTGTTGTCCGGCCTTTTGTACCGGTATTTAAAAAAGCTCCCTTATGCATATGTCGGTGAAGTATTCGGAACCGGTATCATCGGTGGAATGCTTTCCTATCCGGTTGCAGCATTGCTTATGGGGAATGATGCTGCAGCATTGTTTACGTTTGTTGTGCCATTCCTGATCAGTACATGCGGTGGAACAATCATTGCAATCATTGTAACATTGCCATTGAAGAAAGCCGGACTTCTTGATAAAATGAAACAGCAGCTGGACGCTTAATTCTCAAAGATCGGGAGAACAGGACATGGAATTGTCAGAAGAAAAAATTGTTGAATTATATCGGACGATGGAGCAGAAACGCCCCATCGTCCATTGTATTACAAATGCAGTAACGGTAAATGACTGTGCAAATATCCTTCTTGCAGTGGGGGCATCACCGACGATGGCACATCATCCGATGGAGGCCGCCGAGATTACACAGGGGGCGACAAGCCTTGTCTGCAATTTCGGCGCAATCGCCGATTATGAGGCGATGCTGCTTGCCGGAAGAAAAGCACATGAACTGGATCACGCAATCGTTGTGGACCCTGTAGGGGTGTCCGGTTCCACTTATCGACGGGAAAAATGCATAGAATTTATCGGGGAAGTACATCCTACCTGTATCCGTGGAAACTATTCGGAGATACGGGCTTTGATGGAAAATTGCACAACGGTAACTGGCGTGGACGCTGCACCAGAGGATGCGCATCTGGATGAGCAGGAGACTTTTCTCATGCACATGAAGCAGTACGCGAAGGAAAAGCAGATGATCATCATTGCATCTGGGGAGACAGATCTGATGACGGATGGAAAAACGACCTGTGCCTGTCATCGGGGAGATGCCATGATGGCAAAGATTACAGGAAGTGGATGTATGTCATCGGTGATGCTCGGGGCGTTTCTCGGTGTAGAGAAGTCGTTTGCTTCAGCAGCGGCAGCCGTCACCTTTATGGGGATGGCAGGCGAGCGGGCAGCGAAGAAAACCCGGGAGATAGGTGGCGGAACAATGACATTTCGTCAGTTGTTCATTGATGAAATTTACTTGCTTACGAAACGATAAAAGATATACAGATAACAGTAGTTGTATATTGCTATTTTTAGAAGAAAGGTTCCGAAAACCTTTCTTTTTTTTACCTTTCAAAAACCACAAAAAAATTTCAAAAAAAGTCGTAAAAGTTCTTTGCCGGAAAAACAAAATAATTTGGTATTTCGTAAATAAAATGTAAATTAAATATAAACTGCTCAAAAAAGCAATTTGCAATTTGTTTAAAATTTATTAATAAAGATAGATTTGATTAGTAAAAAAATACAAAAACGGAAAAGATTTTTAGTTACTTTGCTAAAATTGACAATTCCAAAAAATGGTCGTTAAATGTTAGCAAAAGTGAAGAAGGGAAGTGATAATACGGAGGAATTATCCAAAGCGCTGATGGAGGAGCTGAATTGTAAGACTTCATTTACAATTCCGATTTTCGGTGGAATCCCAGTGGCGGAATCCGTGGTAGTAACATGGATTATTATGGCGGTGATGATCGTCGCGGCATTTTTCCTTGGAAGAAATCTCAAGGTTCAGAATGTCGGCAAACGGCAGCTTGCAGTAGAGACTGTCGTCGGAGGATTGCACAACTTCTTCTATGATTTGCTCGGTGAGGAGGGAAAACGATATATACCTTATTTAATAACCGTAGCAATTTATATCGGCATATCCAATATGATCGGTCTGTTCGGACTGAAATCGCCGACAAAAGATGTCGGAGTAACCGGTGCGCTGGCGCTCATGAGCATTGTGCTGATCGAATATGCAGGTGTACATCAAAAGGGAGGCAAAGGTTTCCTGAAAAGTTTTATGGAACCGATCCCGATTATGTTGCCAATGAATATTCTTGAGATTTTCATCCGGCCGCTGTCACTGTGTATGCGTTTGTTCGGTAACATCTTAGGCGCATTCGTAATTATGGAATTGGTTAAAATTGTAGCACCACTTCTGGTGCCGATTCCACTGAGCCTTTACTTTGATCTGTTTGACGGATTCATTCAGGCTTATGTATTTGTATTTTTAACATCATTATTTATTAAAGAAAGTATTGAGTAGAAAAGGAGATTTTCATTATGTCATTAGTAGCAATTGGAGCAGGTATCGCAGCATTAACAGGTATTGGAGCAGGTGTAGGTATTGGAGTTGCAACATCAAAGGCAACAGACGCTATCGCAAGACAGCCGGAAGCAGACGGAAAGATCACAAAGACATTACTTCTTGGTTGTGCCCTTGCCGAAGGTACTGCTATTTTCGGTATGGTAGTTGCAATTTTAATTATCTTATTCTTAGGATAGGAAAGGTCTGGTAGAGCATGCAATTATTAAGAATAGATTGGAATGTTGTTTGGACAATCATCAATCTGCTCGTTCTTTTTGTTGCCTTACGTCATTTCTTATATAATCCGGTCATGAAAGTCATGGATGAGAGAAAGAAAATGATCGATGGTCAGATTGCAGATGCAGAGAATCAGAAGAAACAGGCCGGAGAACTCAAAGCACAGTATGCAAAGAAACTTGAGGAAGCACATGCAGAATCCGCAGATATTATGGATAAAGCAAGAAAGAGTGCACAGGCCGAGTATGAGAACCGCATCAATGCAGCAGATGCAGAGGCACAGAGAATCATTAAAGATGCACATAAAACCGTGGAACTGGAGCGGGATAAGACCGTTGCAGATCTGCAGTCTGAGATTGCGGTACTGGCAGTCGCAGCAGCAGGAAAAGTGCTGGGCGAGGCAAGTAACAGTGAGAATAACCAGTTACTGTACAACCAGTTTTTGGCGCAGGCAGGTGGTGTAAATGACGCAAACAGCTAGTAATTATGGAACAGTTCTTTTTGAACTGGGTGTAAAAAAAGAAATTGTTGAAAAGACAAAAGAAATTTTTTCACTGACCGAAGAATTGCCGAAAATGCTGCAGAGCCCGATCGTATCCAAAGATGCAAAGCATCGTCTCATCGAAGACATTTTTCCGGAGGAAATAAGAAATTTTCTCAAGGTAGTCAGTGACCATCAGGAGATGGATCTCATGGATGACATATTTGTAGCATATAAGAAAGCCTATGATGAGAACCATGGTATCTTGTGCGCAGAAATGTCTTATGTGATGGAGCCGGATGCAAAGCAGGTGGAACAGATGAAAGCGTATCTTGCCAATAAATATGGCAAGCAGATGGTGGAACTTTCCATGGTGGAGGACAAAAGCCTGATCGGTGGCTTTGTACTGCGTGTCGGAGACAAAGAAGAAGATTATAGCATGAAAGGGCGTCTGGATCGGTTAGAGAAACGATTGACGTGGAGGTGATAACGTGGGTTCCATTAGTTCAGAAGAGATCATATCTATCCTGAAATCGGAAATAGAAAATTATGACATGGTAAGCAAGGACCAGGAAGTTGGAAAAGTCATCTGGGTAGGTGACGGAATCGCAACGGTATATGGTATCGAGCATGCAATGTATGGCGAAATCGTTATCTTTGAGAACGGAATCCGTGGTATGGTACAGGATATCCGACGTGATCAGGTAGGATGTATCATCCTTGGCAAAGACACAGAAATCAAAGAGGGAACGAAAGTAACAAGAACAAAGAAAAAAGCAGGTGTACCGGTCGGTGATGCTTATATCGGAAGAATCATCAATGCGCTGGGTGCACCAATTGATGGAAAGGGCGAAATCCCGGCAGACGATTACCGTGCAATCGAGCAGGAAGCACCGGGAATCGTGGACAGACAGTCCGTTAACCAGCCAATGGAGACAGGAATCCTGGCAATCGATTCCATGTTCCCAATCGGACGTGGACAGCGTGAGTTGATCATCGGTGACCGACAGACTGGTAAGACATCCATCGCAGTTGACACAATCCTCAACCAGAAGGGCAAAGATGTCATCTGTATTTATGTGGCAATTGGTCAGAAAGCTTCTACCGTTGCCAAGTTAGTAAACACGCTGACAAAGAATGGGGCTATGGATTATTCCATCGTGCTTTCTTCGACAGCAAGCGAGTCTGCATCGCTGCAGTATATTGCACCGTATGCAGGAACCGCATTGGCGGAGTATTTTATGTATAAAGGAAAAGACGTCCTGATCATTTACGACGATCTTTCCAAGCACGCGGTAGCTTACCGTGCATTATCCCTGTTGCTGGAGCGTTCTCCGGGACGTGAGGCTTATCCGGGTGATGTATTCTACTTACATTCCAGATTGTTGGAGCGTTCAAGTAAATTGAGCGACGCTTTGGGCGGAGGTTCTATTACAGCACTTCCAATTATTGAAACACAGGCAGGTGATGTATCTGCATATATCCCTACCAACGTTATTTCTATCACAGACGGACAGATTTTCCTGGAAAGTGACCTGTTCAATTCCGGTATGAGACCAGCCGTAAACGTTGGACTTTCTGTATCCCGTGTAGGTGGTGCCGCACAGACAAAGGCCATGAAGAAAGCAGCCGGAACGATTCGTATCGATTTGGCACAGTACCGTGAGATGGAAGTGTTCACACAGTTCAGTTCCGATCTGGATGATGCCACAAAGGAACAGCTGCAGTATGGTAAAGGCCTGATGGAATTATTGAAGCAGCCACTTTGCCATCCGATGAGCCTTGCAGATCAGGTCATCACACTGGTGACAGCCAATAACCGTCTGCTCTTGGATGTTGAGACAAAACAGACAAAGGATTTCCAGCTTCGTCTTCTGGATTTCTTCCATGCGGAGCATAAGGACATCGTGGATGAGCTGAACAACAACAAAGTGCTCAACGAAGAGTTGACCGAAAAAATCGTAGCAGCAGTCAAAGAATTTAAAAGCAGGTGATAGAACATGGCAAACACGAAGGAAATTCAAAAGCGGATGAAAAGTATCCAGGATACCATGAAGATTACGAGTGCCATGTATATGATATCGTCCGCAAAACTGAGAAGTGCCAAGCAGAAACTTGAAAATACAGAGCCGTATTTCTATTCTCTGCAGGCGGCAATCTCCCGACTGCTTCGTCATATTCCGGATGCAAAAAGCCGTTATTTCAATCAGCATGAAGAGATACCGGACAATGAGAAAAAGCGTGGTTATATCGTGATCACCGCAGACAAAGGTCTGGCCGGAGCTTATAACCATAATGTCATCAAGATGGCACATGAGCTTTTTGCACAGGGTGAAAACAACAAGCTTTTTGTTGTGGGAGAGCTGGGACGTCAGTATTTTGCTAAGGAAGGTCTCGCAGTAGATTCAGAATTTCATTATACGGTACAGAACCCGACACTCCACCGCGCCCGTGTCATCACAGACCGTGTCATGGAACTGTATGATGCCGGAGAGTTGGACGAGGTATATATCATCTATACCAAGATGGAGAATTCGGTTACAATGGAGACAGAGAAGATGCGTCTTCTTCCGTTGGAAAAGGATGAGTTCATGCAAACTCCGATTGATATTTATCAGGAGGAGATCAAGGCAGAGACATCCATGGAGGATATCCTTTACCACATCGTTCCAAACTATGTAACCGGATTTATATATGGTGCACTGGTAGAATCTTTCGCCAGTGAACACAATTCCCGAATGATGGCGATGCAGACTGCAACAGACAGTGCAAAAGATATGTTGCAGATGTTGTCCATCGAGTATAACCGTGTGCGTCAGGCTGCCATTACCCAGCAGATTACTGAGGTGATCGGCGGAGCCAAGGCACAGAAGAAAAAGAGAAAATAGGAAGGATTGTGAAAGCAGAATGAAAAAAGGAAAGATCGTACAGGTCATGGGACCTGTAGTTGATGTAGAATTTGAAGATAATGACCTTCCATATATCAAAGATGCACTGGAAGTTGACAATGACGGAAAGCGTTGTGTCATGGAAGTTGCACAGCACATCGGAAACAACACCGTGCGTTGCATTATGCTGGCAGCCAGTGAAGGACTTCATAAAGATATGGAAGTAACAGCGACAGGAAGCGGTATTCAGGTTCCTGTTGGTGAGGGAACACTTGGACGTCTGTTCAATGTTCTCGGAGATACATTAGACGGTGGCGAGAGCTTAGAGGGTGAGAAACACTGGTGCATCCACAGAGATCCCCCATCTTTTGAGGATCAGAGCCCGGTAGTCGAAGTCTTAGAGACAGGAATCAAGGTTATCGATCTTCTGGCACCATATGCCAAAGGTGGTAAGATCGGTCTCTTCGGTGGTGCCGGTGTAGGTAAAACCGTATTGATTCAGGAGCTGATTCGAAACATCGCAACCGAGCATGGTGGATATTCTATCTTTACCGGTGTCGGAGAGCGTTCCCGTGAAGGTAATGACCTTTGGTCTGAAATGAAAGAATCCGGCGTTCTTGAAAAGACAGCGCTAGTGTTCGGACAGATGAACGAGCCACCAGGAGCACGTATGCGTGTTGCTGAGACCGGACTTACCATGGCAGAATATTTCCGTGATGAAGAGCATCAGAACGTATTACTTTTCATCGATAATATTTTCCGTTTCACACAGGCAGGCTCTGAGGTATCTGCGTTGCTTGGCCGTATGCCATCAGCTGTAGGTTATCAGCCGACACTGGCTACTGAGATGGGTGAGCTGCAGGAGCGTATCGCTTCTACAAAGAATGGTTCTGTTACTTCCGTACAGGCTGTATATGTACCGGCCGATGACCTGACAGACCCGGCTCCGGCTACAACTTTCGCACATCTGGATGCAACTACTGTATTGTCCAGAAAGATTGTTGAGCAGGGTATTTACCCGGCCGTTGATCCACTCGAGTCCAACTCACGTATTCTTGAGGAGGATGTTGTAGGTAAGGAACATTATGAGACAGCAAGACGTGTACAGGAAATCCTGCAGAAGTATACCGAGTTACAGGACATCATCGCAATCCTTGGTATGGAGGAATTATCCGAAGAGGACAAGATGACGGTATACCGTGCAAGAAAGGTTCAGAAGTTCCTGTCACAGCCGTTCCATGTAGCTGAGAATTTTACTGGTGTTCCGGGAAAATATGTGCCTTTGAAAGAGACGGTACGTGGATTCAAAGCAATCATTGACGGAGAGATGGATGATTATCCGGAAGCTGCATTCTTCAATGTGGGAACCATTGATGATGTGATTGCAAAGGCAAAGGAAATGGAAGGTGCAACCGCCAACTAGGAGGAATGAGCGATGAATACATTTAGTTTAAAGGTGATAGCCTGTGATAAAGTATTCTTTGATGGACGTTGTGTGCAGGTGGTTCTGCCGTTGCATGATGGTCTGAAAGCCATTCAGGCGCACCATGAAAATATGGTATTCCCGGTAGAAGTCGGTGAGCTTCGTATCCTTGAGGAAGACGGCAATACAATCCTTGGTGTAACGGGAACCGGATTTGCGCAGATGATCAATAACCGTGCAACCGTTATCGTGGATACCTGTGAGTATCCGGAAGAGATTGACTTGCGCAGAGCGCAGGAAGCCAAGGAACGTGCAGAGGAACAGTTGCGTCAGAAACAGAGTATCGAAGAGTACCATCGTTCAAAAGCATCACTTGCAAGAGCTATGGCACGTTTGAAAGCAGGAAGCAAAGATATTCCGTTGGGATATTAGTTCAGAATCTGATAACAGAAAATCAGACATAAAAAAGCGAGCACTTTGGAAATCCATTGGATTTCCAGGGTGCCCGCTTTTTATTTTATAATTTAATAGTAGTAGATGGATGGGAAGGATGATGAAGAGAGCTTCCAGGTTCCATCCTCATATTGAAGGTAATATCTTGTAGAAGCGTCACTATCGTAAGTTTCTTTTTCGTATTTTTCTGTCCAAAAGTCTTTCTTGCGGAAATCTACGGTGTAATCGTAAGAAAGGATTACCTCTGCGTAGATGGTTCCGTTGCTGATTCGAAAATCAGAGAAGGAGCCGGTTACATTGTTCAAAGAAAGCTTTTTCACTGCGCTGCGGGAACCGCTGGCTGCAAAATTATCTAAATAGTAACTGTTGTAAGAATCTTTCGCGTCAACGACAGAATCGTCGGTAAAGAGATCTTCAATTGTGCTGAAATCATTTCCGGCGACACCGGCAGCAAGTTCCTTTTGAAGAATGCCGTATGCGGTATTTAAAATTTCTTCCTGCTGTTTGCTTGTGACACTTAAAGAATCATATTCCAGAGACAGATAGTCATAATCGTACTGTGCATATACAGGTGTCTCCGGTCCGGTGAATCCGTCTAAGGAGATGAAACTTGTATGTGTTCCGGCAAACATTTGAGGAATCTGATAGCAGTCAGAATCTGGTGTACTGCTTTTCTTGGTTATGTATTTGTCAGGAATGACCTGATTGTCAAGGTATACATCAGCGCCCTGTGGTGCGTAAATGGTAAAATCGTTTACAACATAATTATCCGAAGAAACTTTCCAGTTATCAAAGAAAAGGAAAGATTTCTTTGACTGTCTGGTCAGCTTTACCTGTAATTCGCCGGAAGCATAATCGCTGCCCTTTTCATAATAAGTGATTGTTACGAGTGCAGTGTTTTTGTCGGCGGTAGATTCTGCATTGATTTTGCTATAAGAAATTTTGTCATCTTCTTTTCGCATTTCAAGGAAGGCATCTTTGTTAATGAATGCGGATTCCTTTAATTCCAATTCACCGTATACCTCATCCCAGTCGCAGTCTGCAATGGATTTAAAATAATTTTTGGCAACATTTTCGTATCCGAATGTATTCTGGCCAACTTTAAAGAAGACGGCAATCATAATACAAAATGCAACAATCTCCACAAGCGAAACAATCATAAATGGATTGATTGGTTTGCGAGGCGCACGCTGTGGGGCATATACAGGAGCTGAGTAACCGTTTGGAGCGGCGTAAGCATTTGGCTGCATCTGAGGCTGATTCGGCATCTGGTAAGATGTTGTATTTGCCGGTGCAGGATTGGGATTCTGTGTTTGTGCATCCTGTGTTTGCAGCGGTGCCTGGTAGAAGGAACCTGTCTGCGGGCTGTTGTAAAGACAATCGGCAGCAGTTGTTGTGGTTGGTTCTGCGGCTTCTACTGATTCTGTGTTTTCTTCTGGTTGTGTAGTATTTTGTGATTCCGTAGTATCTTCCGGCTCTGCAGAAATTTCAGTTGTATCAGTTTCTTCCGGTTCTACAGTAACTTCAGGAACGGAAGTGACTTCCGGGGTGTTTTCCGGCTCAACAGCTGGTGCCGGGGGTTGTGTAAAGTCTTCAAGCTTTATGCCACAGTTGCAGCAAAAAAGCGCATTTTCAATATTTTTCGTTCCACAATTTGGACAAAACATATGCGTTCTCCTTTCGTTTTCGTATCCGGTTATTTCGCTGGTTTGTATTCTAAATCATTGTCTTTCTGGTAAGTTGCGATGAATTCTGCATTGTCGGCTTCTTTCTTGGAGAGATCCTCGTCCTTGAAATCTTCATTTGGTTCGTACCAGTCTTTTCCGTTGAAATAATCCTGCAATTCGGATGATTTAAAAGTGCGTCCGTAACGGGCATAAATCTCGTTCTTGGCATAGGTTAACTGCTGTGCGGTCAGACCTTCAAGATCAGCTTTTGTGAGCTTTTTGGAATCACTGTTCGGCAGAATATATCCGTCGGAGTCTTCCATTGCAGCCTCGGCTGCTTCTGCATTATCCGAAGAGGAACTGTCATCGGAATCGGATGATCCCCCGATGAAAAATGCGTCCAGATCGGTATCCTGCAAATATGGATCGGAATCCTGTGGTTTTACATCAGACTGTGTACTGTCCGCATGATAATTCGAGGAAGATCCTGTATTACCTGCAGAACGGCCGGTCACTACCATAACAACCGTAAGAACGATCAGTGCAACGAGCAGAATGCCCATAATAATGGTAACAGGCACCCATACATTTGTTTTCTTGTCTTTCATTTCGTAAACTCCTTTTCTTTATGTATTCATAACTATCTGCAATAGTTACCATATGAATTCATTGTAACGGATGCTTTATAAGAAAGCTAGTAGGAAAATAGAACTAGTTTTTGCATCTTGTAAAATTCCACGCTCTTCTATATAATGGAGAAAGAATCAAAAGGCGCAAAAGCCTGTTTGATAAGTAAAGGAAGAACCATTTTAGGAGGAAAATACATGGATCAGGAAAAAGTCATCGTCATTGACTTCGGTGGTCAGTACAATCAGCTGGTTGCGCGCCGTGTCCGCGAGTGCAACGTATACTGTGAGATTTATTCTTATCGTACCGACATCGAACAGATCAAGGCCATGAATCCAAAGGGAATCATCCTCACCGGTGGCCCGAACAGCTGCTACGAAGCAGATTCCCCGACATACACAAAAGAATTATTTGAACTTGGCATCCCGGTTCTCGGACTGTGCTACGGTGCGCAGCTGATGAACCACATCCTTGGCGGAAAAGTAGAGAAAGCGCCGGTTCGCGAGTACGGAAAGACAGAAGTTTTCGTGGACAAGACCTCTCCATTGTTTGAGGGCGTGGCAGCAGATTCTGCAGAAGGATCCACGATCTGCTGGATGAGCCATTTTGATTATATTTCCCAGGCAGCACCGGGATTTAAAGTAGTAGCCCATACCGCAGACTGTCCGGTAGCGGCAGATGAGAACTCGGAGAAAAAGCTTTATGCGATCCAGTTCCACCCGGAAGTACTGCATACCGTAGAGGGAAGCAAGATGCTTCACAACTTTGTGCGCGGCGTGTGCGGATGTGCCGGAACATGGCGCATGGACTCTTTCGTAGAGAACGCGATCACCGAGATCCGTGAAAAAGTCGGAGACGGCAAGGTGCTTTTAGCACTTTCCGGTGGAGTGGATTCCTCCGTACTTGCTGCTTTACTTGCAAAAGCGATCGGAAAGCAGCTCACCTGCGTATTTGTCGATCACGGTCTTCTCAGAAAGAACGAGGGAGATGAAGTAGAAGGCGTATTCGGAAAAGGCGGTTCCTTCGATATCAATTTCGTCCGTGTCAATGCACAGGAGCGTTACTACAAAAAACTTGCCGGTGTGACCGAGCCGGAGCAGAAGCGTAAGATCATCGGCGCAGAATTTATCTCCGTATTTGAGGAAGAAGCAAAGAAGATCGGAGCCGTGGATTTCCTTGCACAGGGAACCATCTATCCGGATGTCGTAGAGTCCGGACTTGGCGGAGAATCCGCAGTCATCAAGTCCCATCACAACGTCGGCGGCCTTCCGGATCACGTTGATTTCAAAGAAATCATCGAGCCGCTCCGCAACCTCTTCAAAGACGAGGTTCGTAAAGTTGGTCTGGAACTCGGCCTTCCGGAGTATCTCGTGTTCCGTCAGCCATTCCCTGGCCCGGGACTTGGTATCCGTATCATCGGCGAAGTTACCGCCGAGAAAGTCCGCATCGTGCAGGATGCCGATTATATTTACCGCGAGGAACTTGCAAATGCCGGCCTTGAGAAATTGCCGGATCAGTACTTCGCAGCGCTGACCAATATGCGCTCTGTTGGTGTCATGGGTGACGAGAGAACTTACGATTATGCGATCGCACTTCGTGCGGTTGAGACGATTGATTTCATGACAGCAACTGCATCAAATATTCCATTTGATGTGTTGCAGAAGGTTATGAGCAGAATCATCAATGAGGTGAAGGGCGTGAACCGCTGCTTCTATGATATTACCAGTAAGCCACCTGGAACGGTGGAGTTTGAGTAAAAAAATGAACGCCACAAACCTAGTATTTATGCGGGTTTGTGGCGTTTTGTTATGTGTTTTGAGTACAAATTGAGTACACTTTTATATTTCAAAATAACTATTACCTAAAATGATAGATGAAAATTCGTCGGAAATCGGGGCAGGTGTGTTATTCTCTTTTTTTTCAAGAACTAGCAAATGTGCTAATTCCTCTTTTTGAATGGTAGTATAAATGGTGTTGATAGAACTATATCCATTGTTGGCATAGGCATTTATCGTATCAATTAGAGTATCAACGTAAAAGTGTAAGTTTTGAACGATTATATCTATATAAGGAAAATGTGTTCCATCATGTACAATTAAATTTCGGTTTCTATAAATACGCATAATTTGCCATTCGATTTTTTTGCGATGATTTACTAATAATTTTTTGATTTCACTCCTACTTGAAAGTTTATTATAATACGTGTTTATACGATACTGTAGAACAGGATAATTGTCCAATTGATGCAGTAAAGATTGTTTTTGGGGTTCATATTCGTCTAATATTAGTAGGGCTACAAATTTTTCTGTAGTATCATTTCCTTTATCTATTGTATCGATAATTTCTAAAAAATTTTCTGTACAATGTGTCAAGTCTAAAATAAGTTGATTAAGGAGCGTTCTTATATATGAAGCATTTAACACAGAAGTAAGAGTATTGCATATTTGATTTATTTTACTAAAACAATTTTGGCGTTCTGTTTCAATCAATATTTCAACGATTGACCATAAATTTAATAGTTGGTTATTTATATTTTTTGATTCTAGAGCCGCCGAGTGTAAACCGATAATACTTACCATTTTATCTCCGAAAACGGAAAAGTTATTTGTCATCACATATACTCGCTTATTAATTTCTTCATGAGAATAATTATGTCCGCGTTCTAATAAAGTGACTGGTTCATTTAAATAGAATGTGGAATTTGTATCGGAATCAATAACAATTGCTCTGCGTTCACGAAAAGATTTTCCACAATGACTATTATACTGAAGTAGAGATACAAAAAAACTAACTAAATTTATGGACGATTGACGCGCAAGTTCTGGGTCAAGCGCTTTTATATCAACTTTAATTATACATTTGCATGAATTATCAAAGTATTTATGGATATTTTTTTCTATGGTTACATTACTAAAATTTTTTAGGTGATCAAGAAATCGTAATTTATGTAATGGCAAAATAACACTGTATTCCTTTTCTTTAAAGGAGAAGTTGTTCAAAAAAATATTGAGTGATTCCGATGCATTTGTAACGGGATTGTTAGTAGAGTAAAAAATATCAAGTACAGTTCGATAAATATATTCGTGACTATAACCTTGATTTATTAACTCTGTGAGCAAAATTCGGCAAAGGGTGTATAATAAATCTGCATCATTTTCATCAAAGGAATCTTTTGTTATAATGTCAGAAACCCTTATCTTGATGGTTTGGAAATATTTTCTGCTATTTTCCATATCGTCAATTAAATACTCTAACGTGTGTCGTATTTTTTGGATTGAAGATTCACTACTAGCATCTTTATATAAATCCTTGCAGTCCCTTTTGTATTCGCCAGTGACATCTTTGTAGAAAAATAAATTATTAAATACCTCACCATATAAGTTTATTGCAATTGGGTCATTGTCGTACATGGAGGATAATTCTAAGAATAGAGGCTTTATGTTTGCCTTGTCAACAATACCTTCGTCAATCTTGTGAATACACAGAAGTGTTTCAATACATAAATAGTGAAAATTTAGTGCGGGTACTTTGATTGAATCATGTCCATAATGAAAGAGCATTTCTTCTAAGCATTGAGCAAAGAATAGTAAGGCTTTGGGATTTGTTATATTCCACTGACTAAAATCGGATGTTTTCATTTTGATGCGTCCTTTCACTAATTTTTTGATTAATTGGTTAAAATAAAAAAGTATTTATGTATTTTTCCATTGAATTGATGGTTCAAACCGTCCGCCATCATCACAGGTGTAAGGCCAATTGATTTTCCATTCAAAATATTCTTCACGTGTAATGTCTTTTTTTTTCAACTCTTGAAAACGTATTGCCCACTCACGCATAAAATCATTAATTTGATTATAGTTTAAGGCGATTGCGACGGGTGGGAAAATACCATCGTACTGACAGTCGTTGTACATACCGTGTGCCATTCGTGGGTCAGCCATATCATTATATTTTTGAAGTTGAAATACACATATTGAATCGCCAACCATTTCTTCTAGCCAAAAGAAATCCATCATAATTCGTTCGGCTTTGCTCAACTCATTACCATTATAGAGGTTGATGTAATTACAATGTAAAATGTTTGCCAATGCTTTTGCAGAATCAAGTTTAGGTATTCGTGCGCCGGTTTCATATTGTCCAATACGGACGGCAGCACTTTTTTCTGTTCCTCCTAAAGCAAGTCCGAGTTCCTTTTGTGTCATTCCTCTATATTCACGAATACATTTAATACGTTCGTTAATTTGCATATGTAGTCTCCTGTACCTGGCGATATATGTACAATATACCATTTTGTATTGATTAAAGCAATTGTGTATTAAAAAATTATTGACAGAATAGATATAATGGAATAAAATTTATAAAAACAAAGCAAATATGTATATAACAATTCGAAAACGAAAGGAGAAAGAATATGAATACACAAGAAAAACCGTATGTTACTGCTTCTGAATTAGCGGAAACGCTTGATATTTCGATGGGAAAGTCTTATAAGATCATTCGACAATTAAATAGTGAGTTAGCTAAAAATGGATTTATTACCGTAGCAGGGAAGTGTCCGCGCCGTTATCTTGAAAAAAGTGGTACGGGTATGGCAAGCAAATGGAGCAATAAAGGAGATATTGTTGTATGGCGGCGAAAGCAAAAAAGATCCCAAGACGGGTAAGTGGCTTATACAGTTTCGTTATACGGATTGGCAGGGAACACGCAGGAAGTCTACAAAACGCGGGTTCAAGACTAAGAGAGATGCTGAAGCGTGGTTACAGAATTTTCTTGGAATGGAACAATCAGACTTTAATATGCTGTTTGAGGATTTCGTAAAGATTTATTATGCGGATATGGAGATACGGTTGCGAGAGCATACCATGAGAACAAAGAAGTATATCATTGACTTAAAGGTACTCCCGTACTTTGGAAAGATAAAAATGAATGAAATCAAAGCCGCTGATATTCGCACATGGCAGAATGAACTGTTAAAACAAGGATATGCTCCAACCTATTTAAAAACAATTAATAATCAAGTATCTGCCATTTTTAATTATGCAGTTAAATATTATGATCTGCCAAACAATCCGTGCAGAAAGGCAGGGAGTATTGGAAAATCGAGAGCGGATGAAATGCAATTTTGGACACAAGAGGAATTTGAAAAGTTTGCAGAAGCAATTATGGATAAGCAACAATCCTATATGGCATTCACTACATTATTTTGGACGGGGCTAAGGTTGGGAGAACTGCTAGCATTAAATATTGGCGATATAGATTTTGAGAAGAAATCAATTCGTGTAACAAAATCATATCAGAGAATAGGTGGACGGGATGTGGTCACAGAGCCTAAGACACCTAAGAGCAATCGTGTAATTGCAATTCCAGAGTTTCTTGCTATTAATCTGCAGACTACATAAAGTGCCTATATGGTGCTAGAACTGAGGATAGGCTTTTTCCAATCACAAAATTCTTTTTGGAACATGAAATGCAAGAGGCATTTGTATTACAGATGCACTGCTTGCCACTTTACTTCAGAATTAATAAAGTGGCGATAAAGGGGATGGGCTATAACATATAATAGTTGAGGCAATGCCCAGTTTTTTTTGTCGTCTTTTTTGAGAAAACATTGACTATATGTTCAGGATGAAGTAATATTTATATGGACTATAAATAGTCTATATACAGGATGATAATAGACTAAAAAGAGGACGAATATGAAAAGAACGTGTGGCAAAGATAGAATATATTTGGATTCATATGTTGTACAAAAAGATCATAGGATTCGATTACCAAAGGGCATCGAAGAAAATTTAGAAGTAATTCCTGGGTTTTCTTATTTTGATATTTATCTTGATGTTAAAAACAATGAAATAATATTGAAAAAAGCATCTGATAAATAGGAGTGTTGTACTATGAATGAAAATTACATGAGTGTAACACAGAAGAATACATATGTTGACAAAATTGCGACGATTATTCAAACATCAAGGTTGCTAATTAAACAGGATAATGAAGAAGTTTGTTTTACATCAGATGAAATTCGAAAAATAATACTACTTCTTTGTTTGTGTATAGAATGTAAAATCGAAATTAAGAAGTCGGATGCACTTTTGTTATCTGATATATTATTATTGCTGGATAAATCTTGCCCTAAAGACTTTATATATTGCGACAAAATGGTGGATTTAAAAAATGCTTACGACAAGATTTGTGAAATAAAAGCAATATTTATGTATGAGGAATATTTAAAGTATGCTGTTGAAGTGTTGGAATATGAGCCGGAAGTGTTTTTATCCATGCCAATTAAAAGAGGTGTTCATGTAGGAAATCAGCTCAAAAAGAATTCGGGAATATATTACACTCCTGTGGATATTGTTGGTTTTATGATTGATAAATGTATTAACACACTAAATTGTGAGGATTCAAAACGTAATGTTACTTATTTGGATTCCAGTTGCGGAAGTGGTATTTTTTTGATATCAATAATAGACAAGTTCATTGATGGAGAGCGAGATGAACAAAAAATATTAGAATATATTTCTAATAGCATATGGGGGATTGACAAAAGTGATATTGCAGTAGAAACTTGCAGGTTTGTAATACTGATGGGAGTTTTGAAGAGAATAAGAGATTTTTCGTGCGTTAATGAATTGTGGGCAATTCTGGAGAAAAATATTGTATGTGGTGATTCTTTGGATATGGATAAAGTATTATCCAAAAATACGAAATTTCCGAGAAAATTTTCTTGTGTTATTGGAAACCCTCCATATGTAGCGATAAGTGGAAAAGGAAATATATATACTTCGTTTGTAAATAATTTGATAAATTATTCCGATAGTAATAGCTGCTCTTCACTTATTGTGCCTTTATCTATTTGCTATTCACAAGTAGCAGAATTCGTAAACTTAAGGAATAGAATATTTGATGAACGAGATGCGGTATGGGAGTTTTATAATTATGACCGCAGTCCGGATTCTTTGTTTGGCGATCAGGTAAAGACAAGAAATACTATATTGTTTCGCACATCTAATGTTGGGGAAAAAGCATTTTATACAACTGGTTTGCAAAGATGGACGAGTGAAAATAGAGGCGGTTTATTTTCGAATATTAAGCAGGTTCAGTTTAGCCGTTGTGGATTGTCAATTATTCCTAAAATTGCGACAGAGATTGAGAGAATTGCGTTTGAAAAATTATCTACAGGAAACAATAGTATTTCTCAGTTGTGTGTAAAAAACAATAGTAGTTGTTCTGTTGCAGTAAATGGTACTGCGTACAATTGGTTGTGTGCATATGCGCAAATACCGCCGTCAACAGACGAAAATGGTAAGCCATATATACCAAGTACAATGAAAATGTTCAATTTTTTGAACGACAATGATAAATATTTTTTCATTGCATTATTATGTAATAGAGTAACATATTGGTATTGGTCTGTTACGGGAGATGGATTTCATCTGAATACCTCTTTATTAAAGGATTGCAAGATAGGTAAGGATGATTTTGATGATACTTCATTTAACAGATTATCTGAAATAGGGAAGATATATAGTGAATGTTTAGTAAGATATCCTGTTAAGTCATATAATTCAAAAAAGTGTATTATTAATTATAATCATATGAAGTGTAGAGAATATTTTTCTGAAACTGAAAAAGTGATAATCAGAACTATGGGAATCCCAAGTGAATTTGAAGGGTACATAGAAGAATGGTACAACAGTCAGATCCTTTGCGGAAGAAGTATCTTCAATGCTAATTCTTCAGCTCCGGGCTGATTATTGGCAAAAGAAGAGTTTATGTATTTATTTTTGAAAAATCCAAAGCACAAACATAGTTGGATTTTGAGCTGACGTCAATACCGACGTAAAGCGTAGATAAAGGGTTAATCTTTAACATGATATCACCCGCCTTTCCGATTAAGTATTCTTGGGATCTGAAGTAAAAGGTTTATCCTGGGAATCATATGCTGACCGAAACCTCGCGTAATAAGCATACACTCTGGCAGCTCTTTTGCTGGTGCTGTACGCCAGAGGATGAAACATCTGTGTAAGCGGAATATGACATATGAATCAGACTGCAAGCTTTCTAAGCAGGCACCGGAGACCAGGCTGAAAGGAGTAAAAGCAGAGCCTCTAGACATCAGACTCTGCTGATATCAGACCACAGAATAACCTATGTAACTAATAACCAAAGTAGATGAGATGGAAAGGGTTTATCCCAGGTGTCTCAGATCATCTATAAATCTATAGAAAGAATAAGTGAATAACCATCATTTCTATTGGTCATACACTTATTATACGAGGAGTTTAGATATGAAGAAAATATCTAAAGAAATTAAAGAAGCATCAAAAGTAACGAGTGAAGAATGGAAAGAATGGACGAAAACCGTATGGAGTATTGCAAATACAAGTGACGCGATTCATCCGGCTGTTTTCCCGGAAGAAATCCCTTATAGATTGATTAGAATGTATTCGTTTGTCGAGGAAAAAATATTGGATCCTTTTTCTGGTATGGCAACAACTGGGAAAGCCGCACTCAGATGTGGAAGAGAATATGTTGGTTTTGAAACAAACCCTATTTTTCAAGAAGAATCAATACGTAGAATGAATGAATATATTGACTTGCAACATATTGAAGAACCTACATATTCGATACTTAATCAAAGTTCCTGTGATATGAGTTGTATAGAGAATGATAGTATTGGACTGGTAGTTACTTCACCACCATATTGGAATAAAGCAGATTATGGAAATTATGAAGGCAATAGTGGCAATTTCGAATTTTATGATGATTTTTTGGAAGAAATGGAACGTATTTTTCGAGAGTGCTATCGGGTTTTGATGCCAGGCAGAAAGTTATGTATTGTGACTGCGAATGTGAATCAGAATACAAAAGAGCATGGTTTGCTTACAATTCCTATAGCTTCTGATATGACCAAAATTGCGCAAAAAATTGGATTTGCCCTTATTAATCAAGTAATTTGGAATAAAGATGGTACAGGAGGTAAATGGGGTTCATCTAATTCGCAAAGGCCGATATTTGGAAGTTATCCTTATCCTCCGAACTTTCTGTTTAAGAATGTAAATGAATATATTATTATAGTTCAAAAGCCTAATCCGTCAAAGAAAAATTCCAAGGCACCAAGCTATAATGAGTTATTTAGAAATAAGCCGATTTAATAAAAATGGGGCTGTGCAAATGATACAACAGCCCCATTTTTGAATGTTTTATTACATCAAAGGACATTCCTCCCATAAGTCAAACATCTTGTTCTCATCAATTACTTCATATTGCAAGGAACGTCCTTTAGGTAGTGTTTTGAGATGAGCGTTGATACTATCATATCCGTCATCACCATCCATGAGTAACATGTATGTAAAGAGATTAGTATTAATCCTTTTTACAACAAGTATAGGACGTTTGTTTAAATCCTTAGGGTAATTGGTATCAAGGATACCAGCCCCACTAATTTCGATTTTAACATTGCTATTAGCAGTACTAAACACTATTTGACGATGCTCTAGTGTACTTACTTCACCAGAGGGATACATTTCTTGCAATAAGATCGAATCGCCTGGCTCTAGCATAAAATAATTTTTTAACAGGTCTATAGTGAAATGGACCTGTTTTGAACGATTTCCGGCTCCCGGAATAAAGCGTATTAAGTAATCTTTTTCTGTAGAAATGTACATCTCTGAGGAGACTTGTTTTGGTGGAGCAACTTTTTGCGTGTTGGTTGTTCCGGCGCCTTTATATTCAGATGGAAGAGATGGCGCAGTAAAAACCTCTTTTCCAAATAGTGTTTCTTTTGGGTCGGTTGATTTGGAAGAAGTTGCATCGGATTTCTTCCTGATTAGTTCCTTTTTTAATTGTAATTCTTTGAAAATGTAACCGTATTCTAATAAGCGATTAATAAAATCTATATCTACCTTTTGGCAACAGGTTGATGCAGATTCAATATAGTCGGTATATAATTTATTTAGTCTTTCTGTTTCGATGAGAGCTTGTTCACCATTACATTCGGTAACGACACTCATTTCGTAATTGCTAAATAATCCGCCAGCTGTTAAATTGTTGGAGCCGATGACATACCATAATTTATCCTTTCCAGAAAGCCAGTATGCTTTAACATGAAAAGTTTGCGAAAAACTTTCAGAGTGAAAAATATATAATTCATCCATTATGGTATTTAGCTGAATAAGTGCATCATATGTAGTATTATGTTGATCAATACCTACTATGCATCGTAGAGTGCCTTTTCGTTCCTTAAATGCCTTTAAATATGGCAATAATCTATACACACCACTTAGCTTTGCATAGGCTACCATTATGGTGATAGTGTCATACTTATTTGATTGTAATTGTGCAATAATATCAACACCAAGTTGATTGTCATATGGTTGATTAATAATCATAGAAGCCCTCCTGTGAATGCAGAATATATTTCTTATTATTTTAACTCATATACTTAAGAATATCAACGAATAATGAGGCTGTTTGACTTTAAATGATAACGCTACTTATTGCTTTGTGAATAGAATGGAGAAGTTCAGTTTGATAATTGATATATATAGTTGCGTATGTGATAATATTTCCTTGATAACAAAATGATAACATTATTTCAGCTAGCCCATATGCTGAAGGCGATGCAGAGACAATCAGTGAGTCGATTAAAACACACTTGAATCCAATATCCGAGTTTAAGCTTTTATTTGAAAAAGATGAAGACAAGATATTTGTTATTGTAGAAGTTATGAAAGGGCAGCAGACACCATACTATTATGAAGG
>ERZ1026854.741-NODE-741-length-22219-cov-8.006136_pt1 | contig 22219 bp, 19 predicted proteins | sample MGYA00380157_ERZ1026854 | MGnify/ENA primary metagenome ERZ1026854 (study PRJEB33269, sample SAMEA4719793) | human gut metagenome | biome: human-associated habitat; feature: organic feature; material: feces | place: Cameroon | collected 2013-10 ... | reverse complement strand
AACTCCGGAAATCTCAAAGCTGGAACATTAGGACCAGTATGTTTGTTATTGTTTGCCATAGAGATCCGTTTTATTCGATAATACCAAGCTCTTTGAGATATACGTCAATCTGGGCATCCAGATCGGCACGCTTTGCTTCCAGGCTCTTTATCTCGGCCATTACAGCCTTGATATCAATCTCTTCTTCCTCCTCGAAAGTGTCGACATAGCGGGGGATATTGAGGTTGTAATCGTTGTCCTTGATTTCTTGGAGAGATGCACAGTGGCTATACTTCTCAATCTCGGCACGGTTGCGGTAGGTCTCGATAATCTTCCGGATGTGGTCTTCACGGAGTTTGTTCTGGGTCTTGACCTTCTCGAACTCCTTGCTGGCATCAATGAAGAGGATGTTGTCATCGTCCTTGCGGCATTTCTTCATTACCAGGATACAGGTGGGGATGCTCGTGCCGTAGAAGATGTTGGCAGGCAGGCCAATGATTGCGTCAATGTAGTTCTTCTTCTCAATGAGGAACTGACGGATCTTGCCCTCGGCTGCTCCGCGGAACAGAACTCCGTGAGGGGCAACACAAGCCATTGTACCGCCTTCATTGAGGTGATAAACCATATGCAGGATGAAGGCGTAATCGGCTTTTGACTTTGGAGCCAGAACACCGGCCTTGCTGAAACGGTCATCGCTGTTGAACTTGTCCGCTGCCGACCAAATGGCAGAGAAAGGTGGATTTGCGACCACCGCATCGAACTGCCTGTCTCCGAAAGCATCTGCCTCAAGGGTGTCACCATTCTGGATATCGAAGTCGCTGTACTTCACTCCGTGAAGCAGCATATTCATTCGTGCAAGGTTGTATGTGGTGTTGATTTTCTCCTGGCCGTAGATGGCGTCTGCCTTACCGAGTTTCTGGGTCTGGAGAAGCAGGGAACCTGAACCGCAGGTGGGGTCATACACTGTGCGAAGACGTGTCTTGCCTGTTGTCACAATCTCTGAAAGGATGCGGCTGACTTCCTGAGGAGTATAGAACTCACCGGCCTTCTTTCCGGCACCTGCCGCGAACTGACCAATCATATACTCGTATGCGTCACCGAGGATATCGATATCGCTTGCCTCGCTGAGACCGAAGTCAATGCCGTCAAGGGCTACAAGCACGTCGCTGATGAGCTTGTTCTTATCATCGGCAGTCTTGCCAAGCTTAGGTGATGCGAGGTCAATATCAGAGAAAAGGCCGCCGAAATCGTCGCCACTCTCCTGACCTATGGTGCTGTCCTCAATCTTCTTAAGACTGCGCTCCAGCTGGGGAAGAATGTTTTCCCTCTTGTTGATAGCCTCAATGATTGAAGAATACAGATACTCTGGCTCAATGAAATAGCCAAGGTCATCAATACAGATTCTTTTTATCTCTGCCTTGAGGTTATCATCGTTGCTTACCCACGCCTGCTTATAGCTGATGCCGTCCTCGCTGAGTTGATCGTCGATGTAAAGCTCAATCTTCTCAGAAAGGTACTTGTAAAAAATGAAGCCAAGAGTGAAATACATAAAGTCACCGGCGGTCATATTCCCTCTCAAAGTGTTGGCTACCGCCCACAGTTGGGTACGGAGTTTTTGCTGCAGTTCTTCGCTCATATTATGTCTGTCTCTTAATCCCAGTTAAACAAATCTATAATCTCACGCATCCTCTCCAGTATGCGTTTTACCTTTGCGGAGCGCAGCAAAAGACCCATCTTGGTCTTGCGTACTGCTTCCTGTATAATCTCGGGCTTCTCTCGTCCCAGATAGTCGTATTCTGCAATGAAGTTGCATAAGGCTTCCTCTTCTACACCTTCATCCGCGGCAAGGTCCTGCACGGCCTTGTTCTTCATCTTGAGAATGTAGCGCTGCAGACGGCCTTCGAGATCCATTGTGCCATCGGCTTTTGCCCTCTTGAAGCCTTCCTTGTCATTATCAACCTCTTGTTTGATGAAGCTGTCAATAAGCAAGGTCTTTTTGCGCATAGTGGCATCCTTGATCATCGTGTCAAGAATCTCCTGACGCTTCTTCTCGTAGTCCTCGTCGCTTGGATTGAGGTCGCTGATCAGTGAAAGGATGTAAGCCACGTTCACCACATCACTGTGGAGCAGTTCAAGACAGAAGTCAATATCCTCAATACTCTGGTCGCCGTACTGAATCTCCTGCCGGCCATCCTGGAGCATGCCGTCGTTTTCATCTTCCGGCTTGATGAAGCCAACGGTCATATCGAGGTACTTTGAACGATAATCGTTGTAGTCCTGCTCGCTCAGAACAAGCCCCGGGTCATCGTTGTCGAAATCCTCATATATCTGAATCTCCGCGCGTTTCTTGATGATTTCTCGGAACGCGAGGAGGAATTTCTTTTTGTCGTATTCACTCTTGAGTGCATCCACAGAAGCCATTGTAGGATAGTGCTCCAGAAATGAAATTGAGAGCTCGTTCAGCTGCTTCTTCACTTCCTTGAATGGCGGTCTGGTTACAGCTTCAATGCCACCCTGGCTGAACAGTTTAATTGAAGAATCTACTTTGTCCTTCAGGTCGCGGAAACAGAGAATCTTGCCGAAACGCTTCTTCTCATTCAGTACTCGGTTGGTACGGCTGAACGCCTGAAGAAGTCCGTGGTACTCCATATTCTTGTCCACATACAGAGTGTTGAGCTTCTTGGCATCGAATCCTGTAAGGAACATACCCACCACTAACAACAGGTCAATAGGCACTTGATCGGCTTTGCGCTTCTTCATTCGCTCATTGATATCATCGTAGTAGTTCTGAAAATTGTCGGTTGTGAATGCTGTTCCAAAGTTGCGGTTATAGTCATCCATAATCTCCTGAAGCTCGTCAGAAGCCACGTTATCGGTCTCAAAGCCCTGGTTCATACCGGTCTTGGCATCATCCTGGCTTGAGTTCGGTGCGTATGTAAAGATGGCGGCAATCCTGATCTTCGGATTGAGCTCCTTGAAAATCTTGTAATACTTCAGAAGCATCGGCACGCTCTGTACGGCAAAGAGTGCATTGAACTCACCACCGTATGTTGATTTGCTGAAGTTATTCAGGATAAATCCGGCAATCTCCTTCATCCTGATGTCGCTCATCTCGTCTGCATCCAGCTTTCCGTTGTAGTACTCGACAAGGAAGCCCAGAACATTCTCATCCGCGATGGCGTCTTTGATCATATACTTGTGCAGGCACTCGCCAAACACATCATGTGTGGTAAGATCCTGCTTCGCGTTCTCTGCGAAGATAGGTGTGCCGGTAAATCCGAATATCTGCAGGTTTCTGAAGAAGTGTACAATGTTCTTGTGACACTCTCCAAAGTGACTGCGGTGGCACTCATCAAAGATCATCACAACCTTCTTGTCTCGCATACTTTCGATGCGCTTGCTGTAGTAGTCCTTCTTGACTGCCGTATTCAGCTTCTGTATGGTTGTGAGAATGATTTTCTTATCGGAATTGAAACGCTTGATAAGCTCGTAAGTGTCCTCGGTAGCATCAACTGCCCCAGGCTCAAAGGCTTCATACTCGGCCTGTGTCTGTGTATCGAGGTCATGACGGTCAACAACAAATAGTACCTTATCTATCCCGTCAAGCTCAGATACCAACTGGGCGGCCTTGAATGATGTGAGTGTCTTACCTGCGCCGGTCGTATGCCAGATGTATCCGTTCTTGTTGGTGTTCTGAACCCTGTCCAGAATCTCCTCCACCGCATAATATTGGTAAGGTCTCAGGACCATCAGACATTTGTCGCCCTCGTGAAGAACGATGTACTTGCTGATCATCTTGCCAAGCGTGCACTTGTCGAAGAAATCAGCGGCGAATGTACTCAGGTCGTTTACGGCCTCATTGTTCTTGAGAGTCCAGTTGAAAGTGAACTTGTAGCCACAGTTCGGATTATTTGCGAAGTAGCGGGTGTTCACGCCGTTGGAAATGACGAATATCTGAATGTAATCGAAAAGACCGTGGAAAGAGGTCTTGTGATAACGCTGAATCTGATTGTAAGCCTGCTTGAGTTCCACACCACGTTTCTTTAGCTCGATCTGAATAAGCGGGAGACCATTCACGAGGATGGTCACGTCATATCTGCAGGTCTTGCGACCTTCAACTGTGATCTGGTTGGAAACCTGGAACTCGTTCTGGCACCAATGGTTTCTGTCAAGGAACTCTACCCATACACGTTTGCCGTCCTCTGTCTCCAGAGGGAACAAGTCACGGAGTTTTTTGGACTTCTCGAACAGAGTGCCACCCTCAAGGTGGATGCAGATTCTTTCAAACTCCTTATCGGTAAATTCAGTCTTTCCGACGGCAGCCAGCTCTTTGGCATTATGCTTCTCAAGCTGCTTCTTGAAGTTTGCATACAGGTTTGTCTCCTCCTTCAGTTCCACATACTCATAGCTCATATCTTTGAGGGTGGCAATCAAACCATTTTCAAGTGCCTGTTCGCTCTGTGCTGTCATAGTTTTACTCCTTTTAGATTCTTTTTCTCAGTTCAGAGAGAACCTCACCCAATCCTCGCGGAAGGATGGATTTGTGAGAATATAGACATAACCTTTTACTGATTCCATTATATGAAATGATTTGAAAATCACCTTGCAACAGCCTACAAAGGTACGATATTTCTGCAATATTGGCTATTCAAATGCCGATACCTGTTTTCCACACATTTTTGTGTTTTAGTGCGTTTTAATGTGTGCGTGGAAATAGAAGGTTGCTGACTGACCCTTGCAGCAAATTACCGGCAAATTAAATTTATTTTTCAGTCGTATTGAATACCAATGTGTTAGCATTGTTTTTAAAATCTATCATCGGTATCTCAGCAAATTACCGGCAAATTAAACTTATGCCCAAATGGGTATATACTTCATATATCGTTTTGCCGTATCAGGATCAATGGGCTTAATCAGTTTTTCTCTAACTGACTCTTTTATCAGTCTTGAAATACTTCCTGCAGAAGTCTCCTTTACGCCAAACCTATCTCTAAGCGACTTATTGGTTAGAACTTCGCCTTGTACATACATAAGGCAAGCATGGAGGTAGCAAGACCATAGTTTTTCTTCCATTGGAATGTTACTAAACTCTATCTTAGAGAAAAGAGTAACCTTGGTGCTATCTTGGAAAACATCAATGCGAGGTGCTGGAAGAAATTGCGCCTCGCATGCCAGCACCATTCTGTCCCACCCGCGACCAAGTTCTTCACACATCTTCAATCGTCGCATAAGGGAAGCCAGCTTTTCATTTCGAGACTTCGGAGGGTTGTCGATGATACGAAGAACATCTACCAATGGGGTGCCAGGATTCGTCACCTCAACACGATTCTCAAAGATTTCAACGACAGGCGCAGCTCCTGTAATATATAGGTCTTGATGTATGAGACTATTGGCAATAGCTTCTCTTATAGATGGTAAAGGGAACTTACTGATTGTTGAAAGTTGAACAGTATTTACATCTTCATTGCTTGGCAACAAAGCATTTACATAGCGCACAATATTCTCAAAACAAACAGCGTAGCCCTGTACGAAAGATTCCTCCTTTTGAAGGAGTAGACGATTTTTGCCCTTATATTGTACCACACGCATAGACTTACGTCCTAGACGTGCGAACTCATTCAAGTCCTTAGCAAAGAGTAATGCCCCCAAATTTGTTATAGAATAGAGACCATTATCTTGCTTACGGATAATTCTATCCTCATTAAGGTAATGTATTACAGCATCTTTCTCTGTAGGCTGAGGTATCTTCAATAAGGTAAAGTACGCATCTACTTGAAGCAATCTGATAATGTCCTCATACCGTTGGTCTATTTTGACGCGGACATCCTCGAACAGAGAGTGGCGCAACTTATCCCATAATTGAGCACGAAACGTAGGAAACTCATTCAGTTTCTTTGTATAGCTGCCGCTCCGTATATAGTCTATTTTCTGAAAAGCGACAGGTTCATTGAGCGCCTTGTGAATACGTATCAGCTCCACATGCTTTCCGTCAACCTCAGTGTCATAAAACTCAAAGTCCGCATTTTTGGAAAGGAGATATCGAAGCCAGTTCTCAAGTTCCTGCTCGCCTTTCTTTTCAAGTTGAAGACGAACTTTTGTTCCAACAATCTCATGCGAGCCATCATCAACTCCCCAAATCAGATAGGCATAGTCTCGATCGTTCAATGTCGCACTATTGGCAAGTGCACTAATGTCTTCACCAATCATTATTGGCTGGCAATTATTATGCTTAAACTCAACCCATCCCACCTCCTTGGGAAGTTTACAGAGTTCTTTTATTAGTATGTTTATATTTCCTATCATTTTGGTAGTGTTTCATCGCGTGTGTCCGGAGCTGGTCTTATGGAGCCGTTAGATGTGCAAATATAATCAATTTTCCATTCTTTCGTAATATTCTGCAACTGCCGAAGCAGAGCGAGTTTTTTCAGCGAACTCGCGTAGTCCCGGCTCGTTACTGCTTTCATATTTCAAAATTGCGGAAGAATCACTTAAAATGGAGAATGAAGGAACAATTGTTTTGCTGTATCCTTGCATTATTGGGAAATAATTCATATTTTACCGCAATGTATCCGAGTATCGGAATAATTGGGTCAGGAACAGAATAAATCATAAGACGGCCGGATATTGGCTTATGATAATCTGTCGAATTATAATAAATTTATAGTACTGTCGTATGAACCATCGCCTCTCTCTTGTTGCTCTAATTTCCTTTTTAGCCATCTTCTCCTGCACGAGTGGCAATCTCACTCCTGAGGTTCCACCGCAAGAACAGCCGGAAGAGAAACCGACTGAGAAACCCGAGGAAAAACCCGAGGAAAAGCCGAAGGCAACTGAGCTTACACTCCTCTTTACCAACGATGTCCACAGCCAGATTCTGCCTACGGACCTTAATGCCAGCTACAATGCCAATCGCGGCGGGCTTGCGCGAATCAAAGTGCTTGCAGACAGCGTGAGGACGGCGGACAGGGCGGTGCTCCTTTGCGATGCAGGGGATTTCGTGCAGGGGTCATATTACTTCACGGTTTTAGGCGGTGACGTGGAAATGATGGCTCAAAAAGAATTGGGCTATGACATCAAGACCATCGGCAACCACGAATTTGACAAGAAAATGACTGGACTCGACAAGATGTTGGCTCTCAATGACATTCCGACTGTGAGCAGCAATCTCAAATTCGTGAATACCCCTCTTGCTCCGAGAATCGAGGAGAGCCGGATGCTTGAACTTGAAGGGCTGAAAATCGGATTCATCGGTCTGAATGTGCGTTTGGCGGGTCTTGTAGACCCGAATTCCTGTGTGGGAGTGGAATATGAGTATCCGCTCAGACGTGCCGAAAACCTGGCGAAAGAACTGAAAGACAAGGGAGCGGATATGGTGATTGCCCTCTCTCATCTGGGTTATGCCGCAAACTCCGCAGCCAAATATTACGACCGCGGCATCGCCTTGAATACCAAGAGTATAGATATGATTATCGGTGGTCATTCCCACACATTTCTTAATCGCCCCGACTATGTGCAGAACCTCGATGGAAGGCTTGTCCCGATTGTCCAGACAGGCAGCAAGGGGGTTTGCCTTGGCTATATGAAAGTCTCGCTCAATGAAAATGGGACATTCGGATGGAACTATCGCCTGATTCCGGTGGACAAGCGTTTGGACCCAAGAATCGACCCTGTCTTTGCCGGACAGATTGAAAACTATTCGACGCAGCTCGACAGGGCTATGGGCGAAGTTCTTGCGCAATGTCCTGTCAAACTGCGCAAAGGATTTCCACAAGGTACGCTTTCAAATTTCACGGCTGACGCGATGGTTGAAATGTGCGAAACAGAGTTTGGAGTGCGACCTGATTTCGCACTCTACAACAATGGCGGAATCCGTGCCGAGATGACAAAAGGAGATGTGACCCGCGGAGACATATATAGTATATATCCCTTTGACAACAAACTCACCCTTCTCGAACTCAAAGGACAGGTAGTCAAATCTTTGTTTGAAGCTCTGGCGAAAAGTGGCGGGGAGGCAATCAGTTCAGGAGTCAGGATGAGAGTAAAAGACAATGCACTTTCATCCCTCACAATAGGTGGAGAAGAAATAGAGGCAGGCAGAGTTTACAGGCTCGCCACAATCAACTATCTGGTCGACTCGAAAAACTCCTTTGGACTGGATAATAACCTATCCCGTCGTGAAAGCGACTCGTTCCTCTACGAACTCTTCTCCGATTATGTCAAAAGTCTCGGAGACAGAGGAATCCCTCTGACCGCATCCATAGATGAACGGATTGTGATAGAGTAGATCTTCGAATTGTGCGGAGTGCGGATTTCAGCGATAACCACCCACTTGAGTTGACGTTTTAAGCCTGGTTTGTCAGAGGTACTGTTATTTTCTCATACTATCACCGGACTTATGAGTAGTTTTCCATAAGTTCGGAGAGAGTCTAAAAAAAGTATTAACTTCGTAGCAAATGATTACATATCTGCTGAAGTCCTGTCAAAAGATCAGTTTGGAAACAGCCGGAATGGCAATGTAATCGGAGCAGATGTTGCCATGTAGGCATTTTTTAACGCTTACTAAATAATCTGAAATAATAGAATATATGGAAAAAGAAAAGACAAATATTGGCAACGGCAGACTGCTGTCAATTGATGCACTGCGGGGTTTCGATATGCTTTTTATAATGGGAATCAGCGGAATCATCGTCGGCATCTGTTCGCTCTTTCCTGGCGGTGAGGGCTGTTGGCTCGCGAGTCAGATGGGGCACGTGAAATGGGAGGGATTCCACCACCACGACACCATCTTTGCCCTCTTTCTCTTCATTTCCGGAATGACTTTTCCGTTTTCACTCGCCAAAAAGAGGGAGAAGGGCGTGACTCAAAAACACATTGTTCTTGACATCCTGCGCAGGGGAGCCATACTCGTCCTCCTCGGAATGGTCTATAACGGTCTGCTCCAATTCAACTTCTCCACAGCAAGGTTTCCGAGCGTGCTTGGAAGAATCGGTATTGCCTGGGCTCTTGCAGCCCTATTGTATTGCTACACAGGGAAAAAGACCCAATGGGGGATTGCGTTCGGGATTCTTATCGGCTACTATTTTCTCCTGCGTTTCACAATCGCTCCCGACGCTCCCGTGGGTGCGGGCCCGTTCTCCAAAGAGGGCAATATCGCCTATTATATCGACCGCCAGCTACTCGGAGCCCACGCCTACAACCAATACGGCGACCCTGAAGGCCTGCTCGGCACCATCCCTGCAATGGTTACGGCTCTTTTGGGAATGTTCACTGGACGCTATGTGAGAGAATCTTCCGACTCAGGAAACAAAAAAACAGTGAAAATGCTCGTTGCTGCAGCCCTTATGGGAGGAACTGCAGCGCTGTGGTCAATCTGGTTCCCGGTGATTAAGATGTTGTGGACCAGTACTTTCGTTCTTGCAGCGGCAGCCTATTCCCTCGGTCTTTTCGCCATTTTCTACTACTGCATCGACGTCCGCGGCTGGACCAAAGGCATCCTTTTCCTCCAGGTCATAGGAATGAACTCAATCACCATCTATCTCGCCCAGCGAATCTTCAGTTTCAGACCGATTTCCAAATTCTTCCTCGGCGGTCTTGCAAGCCTTTGCCCTGAGACCCTCGGAGTCCTGATTATCAGCATTGGAGAATTCGCTGCAGCCTGGTACTTCCTCTACTTCCTCTACAAGCACAAGTGCTTCCTGAAAGTCTGATGCTGCTCTCGCGGGAACCATAGAGTTTGACCCGCGAGGCACATTGGGACATTTTAGTCCTTCTCTGCTATTTATCAGATTGGTTTAGAACCTGAAAACAAGTCCGACGCCGTTGTCTGTCGGGGCGAGATTGAGGGAATATTGTGAATTGGCGTAGTTGCTGTTGTAGGCATTCGCGGCACGGCGCATACGGTTCTGGCCTACGATGTAGAGCGGGATACCGGCTCCCAGAAGACAAACTCCGGTTGTGGTCATAAGAGCTCCACTTGTTGTCGCCAATATACCCAGGACATCACCTCCGTCATACCCGCCATCGTTTCTTATTGCTGTGTTAGCCATTGAAATAGCTCCTATGGTGAGTGCCAATATGCCGACTCCGGTTGTCACCGAACCTCCGATAATGAGTCCCTTTCCGGTCCTGCGCATTCTCTGTCCGCCGATAGCCGAATTGTAGATGTAGGCTGGGAACAATGCCGCCATATCCTGAGCCGAAAGCACTCTGCCGCCCAACATCAGATAGCCCTGGTCGTAAACCACTTCGTTGCCGTGCCTTATGCCGGTGCTATTGTTTGCAGCGCTTCCTGTGGCATCAATTGTCTGGGTCTCATTAACATACTGCGCAGAGGCAGTCACGGAGAAAACCATTCCGAGAATCATCGTGAGAACCACGATTGCGATTTTTTTCATATAGTTCAGTCGTTTTTTTTGTTTAACTTTCCACTGCGCATCGCAGAATTGTGCAAAATTAGTGAAAATTTTCGAAAAGAACGTCAAATCCTGCCGTCAAATTGCGGAAAAAGGCTAATTTTGTCCGTCAAAACAAAATTTGCCGAAAAATGAAGAAAGTCTATTTTGCCGGTTCCATCCGGGGAGGAAGGGAAGATGCCGGATTATACCGCCGTCTTATACAATACATCCAAAAGGATAACATCGTCCTCACAGAACACATCGGCGACCTTTCGCTAAGCAAAACCGAATCCTTGGGCGACAGTGCCATCTACGAACAGGACACCGCCTGGCTTCGAGAATCCGACCTCGTAATCGCCGAATGTTCAACACCTTCGCTCGGAGTAGGCTACGAACTCGCATACGCCGAAGCCCGCGACATTCCGGTCCACATCTTCTACAACCATTCCCGCACACAGCTCTCAGCGATGCTAAAAGGCGACAGCTATTTCCAAATCCACCCCTACACCCGGGAAGAAGAAATCTACCACCTCCTCGACACTATCTTTCACCCCTGAGACTTTCAATTTACTTGGCGAAAAACACATTTTTGAGCCAGTATTCGTACACCGGGTCTTCGAATGAGTATATTTTACCAAAATCATCAAGTATGTCCATAGAAACCAAAGCTTTCCGAGCACGAGAGATTTCGGTGGTGGATTTCAGACCATAACGCGACATCGTCTCTCTTGACGACATCGATCTCTCCTTATTTACCATCGCGTGTAGTAGGTTTTGTTGCGGAATCGTCAGCGTCAGCGTCAAGGCGCGATTCAGTTCTCCAAGTTGTCGAAGTAAATCTTCAAATGCTTCGTGGATGATTTCGTTGCTGCAAGGAGAGTCAATCGTATGAAACCAAACAAGTTGGGATAATTGTTGGACATAATATGGATTATTGTCGACGAGTGATACAATTTCCTTGCATTGTTCCCTATTTATAGTTTTTCCGGTTTTGGTGAACTCCCTGATAATAAAATCCGGCCAAAAGGCCTCATCAATTTTCTCAAGAAAATAAACTGCCCCAAATTTATAGAATGGCATCGATGATTTGCCGAAAACTTCCATCATCATATGTCTCCTACTTCCAAAAAGACAATAGGACACATTTTGTTGGAGTTGCCATTTTGCTCGTAAATTCGCCTGAAAAGCACGTGGATTATTGAATTCTCCAATTTGTTGAAATTCATCGATGCAGATAACGATTTTTATTCCCCTATCTTTGGCAATTTTTTCCGGTAATTCAAGAATTTCGTCTGAGCTCATTTGAGGCTCTTTAATCTGAAATTGTATAGACATAGGGGCAGCGGCTTCACCAAAGCTTATTCCCGAAATGATTGCTGATGCATATTTCTTGATGAAAGAAAGGATGTTGTCTGCAGTGCCTGCAGTCTGCCGCAAAATCTCGGTCGCAAATTTTTCATAAAACTCTTTTTCTGTCCTGACATTGAAGATGTCAATAAAAACAATTTTCAATTTCGGGTCTTCTGCCTTGGCTTTCCCGGCCGCCTTGTGGACCAAAGAAGTCTTGCCCCAACGTCTTGGCGAAATCAGAATTGTGTTTGTGAGACTCTTGAAGTTTTCCGCCAATCGTTCCGTATCATTTTCTCTGTCAATGAAGTTGGGGCCTTCTGCCACTCGTCCAAAAATAAATGGAGCCGCCATAATGTTACAAATTTTGATACAAAAATAAGAACATTTTTTGATGTATCAAAATTTGTAACATCGATTCCTCAATTCCTCTTCGATGAGCGGGATGAGTTCTTCGTCGGCGGGCAGCCAGGCAACCGAGCGGAGCAAATCGGCTGTGAGCCATCGGGCTGCCTCGTGTTCCCGAAGATGAAGGTCGCCCCTGACGATAGAGCAGACGAAGCAATCCATTGAAAGATGGAAAGTGGGGTAGTCCCATTCGACAGTCGTAAGCAAGCGTCCCACAGCCACTTCAGTCTCCAACTCCTCCATAATCTCCCGCCTGAGCGCCGCCTCGGGACTTTCCCCCTCCTCAATCTTCCCGCCCGGAAACTCCCACCCGTCCTTAAACTCCCCATAACCTCTCTGAGTGGCAAAAACCTTCCCGTCCTCAATTATAATCGCTGCAACTACTCTGATTGTTTTCATATTTTTCAATTTCTTCAGTTTTCAATTCGCAAAGTTACCATTCTTTTCAGCTTTCTCAATTACTCGCAAGCCGATGTGATATAATCATACAAATTAGGCTCCACGGGTGTCAAAAGCCGATATCCGATTTCGACAGCCGAGGCATCTGTGTTCGGCATCGTAAATGTCTTCAGGACAGCATTTTCCGGATGAATCACTCTTCCGAGGTAGTAAAACTCTTTGGATTCCTTGTCGTCTTTATTCTTTCTCACGAACAGTTCCATTGTCACATCCCTTTCTTCGGAATGTATTGCCGTGTCGACATCCTTTGAAGAAATTGTCCTATTGCTTTTGGAAATTGCAATCAAATTCGAGCGATCCACAAAGCGGTCTTCATATTTTGTGGTGTCGCTTATATCTTCACTTTTGCTGTAATTTATGAATATTGGATACGTCTTAGTTGTCTCATCATATTTGTAACCTCCGATATTGAGCGAAACTTCATTCTTTTCCCAACACAACAGACGGCACACATCTTCATAGGTATATTTATTCCCGACAGAAAATGCACTTCCATATTCACATTTACTGTAAAACTGCTTGTGTCGCGACAAGCCGAAATCTACAATATCTTGCAGTTCATCTCGAAAATCCGGATTCGCAATAGCTGCTTTGAACGCTTCGGACGCTTGATATGTTCCGCATTTGTTACATTCAATGAGTGCGAGACTTGCGTAATTCTTTTTTGCAGCTCCAATCGCATAGAAAGAAGCGTTCATAGTGTTTATGACGTTGGTTTCTATAATTCCCCCGCATAGAATATTATACTTTTCGAGCATCTTATCTCTCCATTGCGGGATTATATCACAATTATTTGTGTCAGAAAGAATTATAGAAATCATTTCCAACTCGTGAGGGCGTTTGCCTGATGCGAATTTTTCGGAGATGAAATTTAATAGCTGTTTCTCTTTTTCAGAAAAGGTCTCATCAAGATTGTCGTAAGAAACGAGGAAATTATGATAAGATTTTTTACAAGCAATGATTCTCAGCGGGTCCAGTTCTCCATATTTATCAAAATCGGTCAATTTCGGTCGCCGCCCAAGCTTCATTTTCACATTCTGATACTCTTCCCTAAGTGACTTCAAATTGTTCATTTGGGCTTTGTCAATTGACTGGAAGATTCGTTTTTTGGCAATCTCGTCAAAATAGATGGACGAAACTCCTTTTATGACAGCATCACCAGACATCAAATGGCGCCGGATGTTGTCTTTATTTCCTGTCCTATCTCCGGAAAGCGCAACCGGAATAAGATAATTGCTTTCATAGTTGCCGATAAAATCGAGAATGACGACAAATTCTTTGCCCTCAGCTTTTCGCAGACCACGGCCCAACTGCTGAACAAAAATGATTGCAGACTCTGTCGGGCGAAGCATAATGACTTGATTAATCTCCGGAATATCAACACCTTCATTGAAAATATCGACAGTGAGGATGTAGTCTAAACGATTAGGGTCATTTTCTTCTGCAATGAGCCTTGAAACTGCAGTTTCTCGTGCCTGCTGCGAATCGTCTCCGGAGAGAAAAAGCGTTCTGAGGCCTCTTTGATTAAACTTTTCCGACAAAGCTGCCCCTTCTCTTTTGTTACTGCAAAAAATCAATCCTTTAACTCTGCTGCCGCTATATCCGTAATAATTTGCGGTTGAAACGATCTTCTCCACCCGCTCATCGGAGGTTAACAGACGAAACTTTTCCCAATCTTCAGTCACACCGTCAATCGAAAGGTCGGTGATGCCAAAATAGTGGAACGGGCAAAGCAATTCATTTTCGAGTGCTGTTTGGAGGCGTATTTCGCAAGCAATGTTGTGGTCGAACTGTTCATAGATGTCAAAACCGTCGCCTCGCTCCGGGGATGCCGACATTCCGAGGAGAAACTCCGGCTTGAAATATGAAATTATACGCTGATAACCGCTGGAGCCGGTCCTGTGGCATTCGTCAAGAATAATCATTGAGAAGTGGGTGGGCGTGAATAGTTCCTCTCTCAAGTCGTCCTTTGACATCATCTGCATCGTTGAGAACACAAGGTCTGCCTTCCGCAATGCTTCCCTGTTGCAGTTTGTACCCGACAAGAGCTCCATATCATATCCTTGGCCCAGAACTTTGTCGTAACTCTTAAGTGCTTGTTTATTAATTTGTTCCCTGTGAGATAAGAACAGAACTTTTCGTTTGTGAAGGAGGTTTTCTGCGAGGAGTTTTCTTAGTGCAAATGCCGAAGCAAATGTTTTGCCTGTTCCGGTTGCAGAAATCAGCAAAGCGCGTTTTTGCCCGTCGCGGACAAGCCTCTCGACATTCATACAGAATTCAGCCTGCATCGTGTTTGGTTCAATGATACGGGCTTTTTCCAGGTCAAGCGAATTGAACAGTTTTTTCAGTTGCTCTCTTTCGTTTGTCTTTTCCCTGAATTCCTGTTGATACTCGTCGCGACACTCGCTATAACTGACAGAACTGTTCCAGATGTTCTCAAACTCAGCCTCAACATCCTTTGCGAACTGCCCCTCAGACTTAGAGACCATCATAGTGTTCCATTCGTGGTTTTTGGAGATTGCCGCTTGCGTGAGGTTAGAACTGCCGATGAGAATCTTGAGGTCTCCGTTGTTGTGGAAAAGATAGCCTTTGGTGTGAAATCCGATGCCGGAATCGCCTGTGCGGTACATTCGGACGTCAAGATTTGATAATGAGTTCAATTTGTCGAGAGCTTTCGGGTCGCTGAACATCAGATAATCTGTCGTGAGAATGCGGCCGGGGACTCCCTTTGACTCCAATTCTTTTAGGAAACCGAGAAAAGGAGCAATTCCGCCGGATGTGATGAACGCGACGGACATAAACATAGATGAGCAGTCTTTCAACTCGTTTTCAATGACCGACTTGACTGTAGTTCCGTTGGAGTTGGAGACAAATCGGGGAGTGAAATCCGGTTCTGCCTCAGTCTCTGAATCAACGAAAGCCTGCCGATAGCCGTCGACAAGTCGAGATGTGTTATATGTGTCAGGTCTTTCCATTTAAATTATATAGCGACATTTCGTCACATTTTTCTTTTTCTATATGTTTTTTCTTTTTTCTTCAATCATCTTTGGCAAATTCGCTGGAAAAATCACCGGTCTTCGGCAATTTGTCACATAGGATTATGGTTTACGGATACATCAGAGTCAGCAGTAATAAACAGACGGTTGAAAATCAGAGGTTTGAAATATCGGCCTTCTGCAAGGGGGCGTCTCTTTCTGTTGACGGCTGGATTGAGGAAACCATCAGCGGGACGAAAAACTACGACAAAAGAAGACTCGGTAAACTCCTCAAAAGGGTGAAGAGGGGAGACCTTATCATCTGCGCTGAACTCTCGCGTTTGGGAAGAAATCTCTTTATGATTATGGAGATTTTGAACATCTGTATGAGCAAGGGATGTCGTGTCTGGACAATCAAGGAGGGTTATCATTTGGGTGATGACATCCCCAGCAAAGTTCTTGCATTCGCATTTGGCCTGTCAGCGGAAATTGAACGCAAACTGATATCACAGAGGACAAAAGAAGCACTTGCCCGCAAACGCGCAGAAGGTGTTGTGCTCGGTCGTCCCAAGGGAAAACCGAATGCCCCTCATAAGCACAAGCTCTATCCTCAACGCTCTCTTGTCAAAGAACTTCTGAACTCCGGAGTATCCAAATACGAAATCTCCCGCATCTGCAAAGTTGACCGTAAAACCCTCTACCGCTTCATCAACTCCGGAATAATGGATATTCAGGAGCCTTAGCCTCGTTGACTATTTAGGGTCGATAAATGTCAACTGTTTTTTATTCATAAAACTAATCTTGCTTACAAAAGTGCGAATATACGAAATTATCGTCAAAGCCGAAAGAAAAAATGCTTAAGCATTATTGAGTGGGCTTCGCTAATTGCTTGTATAGCCAGCAATTTCATTGATTATGCTCTGAAATGTGGGGCGATAAATCGACCTATTTGCTGGTATTGGTGGATTTCACTATGCCTTTGATTACATTGGCGGAAAATGCGTATTCGCCAGCGAATGGGATAAAAATGCGAGAATAACATATGAAGAAAATTTCAAAGCGACCTCACCTGAGCTTTTCCTAAAAGACAAAGAAGGTGACTACATATACTTTAATGGAGACATTAACGACGTAGATTACAATAGAATTCCAAACTTCGACATTCTCTGTGCCGGCTTTCCTTGTCAGCCATTTTCTATTGCGGGACTACGGAAAGGATTTGAGGACACAAGAGGAACCCTGTTCTTTAACATTGCCAGTATTGTCAATTCAAAAATCCAGAGCGGACATAAGCCAAAAGTGTTGCTGTTGGAAAACGTGAAAGGGTTGAAAAATCATCTGCACGGGCAAACTTTTGAAATCCTCATGAGAATACTGACAAAAGATTTGGATTACGAGGTGAGAACCGCTGTGCTCAATGCAAAATATTTTGGAGTGCCCCAAAATAGGGAGCGTCTATTCTTCGTATGTTGGGATAAATCCCAGATACCCGTGAGCGACTTTAATTTCCCTCTTGGTCTCAAAGAAGACCTATCGTCTATACTCACAAAAGAGGAACTGAATTGTTGTATTGCTACACATGTAAAAGATATTTTTGAACCGGAAGGTTCGATTCCGGACAAATTCACAATAAGCGATAGAATGTGGGAAGGGCACAAAGCTAGAAAAGAAAAGAACCGTAAGAACGGGAAAGGGTTCGGATACTCATTATTCAATGGTAACAGTCTGTACTGTAGTACAATATCAGCAAGATATTGGAAAGATGGGAGTGAGATACTTATTGACCAGTCCGAGAAGGGTAAGAATCCGCGCAAATTAACCCCAGTAGAAGCGGGAAGGTTACAAGGATACCGAATTTTGGGCAATGGGTGGCAAGAAATTGAAGCTTCTTCAAACCAGAACAACAACTCCAATATGCCCGAAATGAAAATTGTAGTTTCAGACAAAGAAGCATTTCACCAATTTGGGAACAGCGTAGCTGTCCCAGTTGTCCGGACGTTAGCGAAAGAAATTAATAACCAACTACTGAAATATGCTAAATAATCTCAACGAACTTGTCCAACCGATAGCAAAACAAATACAAGAGTTCGATCATTATGACTATGAATTGCCGGAAGCTTTCACGGTTTCGGTTAAAATGATAAATAGCTACAAGATTGAATACAATCGATTCAATTCTTGCGCAACAAATCCTTCTGGGCAACGTATATTCATTAGTAATTCGTGGTTTTACATCGCCTCTATATTATCTCCACTTTATAAGCCTTTTATCGAGTATAGAACGCTGATTTGGGATATTGTTCCCAAAGAAACGCTTAAAACTAAAAATAGGGAAGCAATTAGTCTCGCATTGCGAGAGTCCACAAGGATAAGTGATGAGGATAAGGATTATCTAATAAAATTTGCCACTGAACCCCAATGGTGGAATGGAGGAAACAATAACGACGGAAAATCGCTGGATCGTGGCGACTGCCTCGCATCGGCTATATTATCTATTGCCAATGTAGTAAATGCTGCACAAGGATATATTGTTGATTTATGGGAGTTTTTAGGAAAGAATCCACAATATGCAGTCATACTCAACGGAGCGAAAAGAGTCTATAACGCTGCAGGGGGGAATACTTCCACACTCCAAACAATCTACTTCGGGTCTCCTGGAACAGGTAAATCGCGTCAGGTTAAAGATAGTCTTAAAGATGTCCCGGAAGGACAGATTTTCCGAACAACATTTCACCCGGACAGCGACTACGCCTCCTTTGTAGGATGCTATAAGCCGGTGTGCCATAGTGTAGCGGCTCAGACCTGCAAAGTCCTTGATTATGATGAACTTGTCGCAAAACTCAAGCAGACGCTCGATGAACACTCATCAAATCTGACGTCTGGATTCGCGCTGTTCGGGTTTGAGTGCCGTGAAAGCATCCTCGATATGGAAAAATCCGGTGAGCATACCATATCTGAACTCGTCGAAGATGCATATAAGGCCGGCTCGACCTACGACACGACAATCCGTGCCGGGATGCAGATTAAAGAAGAGACCGCTCTGCCGGAATCCTCAAGAATCAGCTATGAATTCAGTCCGCAGGTGTTCACAAAAGCCTACTGCAAGGCTTGGAAGAATCCTGACAAGCCGATATATCTCATCATAGAAGAAATCAACAGAGGAAATTGTGCCCAGATATTCGGTGACCTGTTCCAGCTTCTTGACCGCAAGGACGGAGTTTCAGAATACCCGATTGACGCGGACACGGACCTGAGGTTCTATCTTGAAGAGGAACTTTCAAATACGGAAGACGGGGAAACGGACGGAAGCGAAGGAATCGAGGGAGGAAAGCTCCACCTGCCATCGAACTTCAATATCGTAGCGACAATGAACACTTCTGACCAGTCGCTTTTCCCGATGGATAGCGCATTTAAACGCCGCTGGGAATGGAAATATATCCCGACAACAGCGCCTAAGGGCAAAGACAGACAAATGGAGCTGACAATCAAGAATTCTATCGAGACAAAAGACGGAAGGAAAATAAATGCCGGGAACTACGAATATAGCTGGAAGGATTTTCTCTCCAACATCAATTCGAGGATTCTGAATGTCACCCATTCTGAAGACAAGCAGCTCGGATATTGGTTCGTGAAAGCGGACGAGGTTTCCGAGAGCATATCAATAAGCACTTTTGTTTCAAAAGTGGTGTTCTATCTATGGAACGATGTCTTCAAGGACGTGGGAGCGAAGGACACCAATCCGTTCACGATCAAGGTAAACGGAAAGAACGAAACCATGTCTTTCAATTCGTTCTTTGAGGAGAATACGGAGGGCAAAGTCGTTGAGAGCCTTGGAGTGCTGCATACGTTCCTCGCGAATGTAGGGCTCACACCGGAACCTGTCTTGATGGAAAAGTCGGAGACTGATGGCGGTTCCGGAAACGGGAATGAGGATCAAAGCGGATCAGAGTAAATGAAAGTTCTAGTTGAAGGACACAGCTACGATGCCGCCCTTGTCCGTGACATCTGCCGCGACTTTGAAACTGTCGAAAATGAGAGAATCAAGGTCGCGAAAATCGGCTATTACTTCAACTCTGCCATCAATGACTGCGTTCTGTGCCTGCCGAAGATCGTATGCGATGCTTCTGGAGCGACCGTGTTCGGAGGGCTGTCCCCAGAGAACCTGATAGACGCATTTTCTTCTGAAAACCAGCTTAGTGAAGAACAGACAGAGTTTATCCGCAGTTTCAGCCTGTGGACATATCGTGCAATCTCCGCATACGCAAGGCTGAATCCGGACAGCGACATTGTCACAAAATCCGGTGCCACAGAGAGCCACGGAGAGCCCGATGCCGCCGAGGGAACTCTGTTAGACGTTATTCTTGACATCATCCGGTTCTTCAACGCCAACAGGGACTATTTCATATATATCATAAGGAATCTCCACAGCGGATATGACCGCATAAACTGGCAAAAGACAATTCAGACAAAAGCACCGGTCTACCAGGACGGACAGCCGTATTACCTTGAAGTCATAAACCGCAGGAAACAGATTGACTTCGATGAGGAACTTATGATTATCTTCCATTCAATCCTGCACTACATATCATCGGAACTCGGACTCGATGTCCGCACGGAATGCTGCTATGAACCGATTACCGGTGCGCAGTTTGAGGCTTATCTTGATGGATATGGACTCACCAGACTGAATGCGATCAAATATAAATACTTTTCAGACAAAGATATACGATTGTGGAAGCTGTGTCGTGCATTTTTCCTCAAGACTGCCGGCATTCAGGAAAAGGAAAACATTTGCGACTATCTTCTTGTTGGTAATTTTGAAATCGTGTTCGAGGCAATGATGGACGCGCTGATTTCGGATGCGGATCTGCCGGAATTGCTCAAGAAACAGAAGGACGGCAAAATTGTCGATCATCTTTTCAGGTATCGCTCGCCAATCGATGACCGCGAAATCTATTACATAGGCGACAGCAAGTACTACTCCATCGGTTCGACAGTCGGAGACAATTCCATCTACAAGCAGTTCACCTACGCGAAAAACATTATCCAGTACCATTTTGCACGTTCTACGTCAAGGAAACTAGATGAGATGGGCTATCGTGACCCTCTCACTGAAGGCTACAACTTTACTCCCAACTTCTTCATAAGCGCCTTTGTCCCAGACACTCTCTCATTCGGGAACTCCGGACTGACCCTCCGTGATTTCTCCGGGAATGGCGTGGAGGAAGATAAGCACAGGATTTTCCATTTTGAAAACCGTCTGTTTGACAGAGATACTCTCTGGCTTTTCCATTTCGACATCAACCTGCTCTATGTCATGTCGCTGTATGCCTCCAATGACCCGACAGAACAGACATTGTTCAAGGAAAATTTCAAGGACAAGGTCTTTCAGGCAACACTCAGGCTTCTGAATACGAAATATATTTTCTTCACCATCAAGCCATTAACTCTGAAAACAAAAGAATTTGTTCAGCACTATTTCTATCTTCTCCACGGCAAAATCTACAGCAAACCCGACGGCACTCTTATGCTCGCACTTGAAAAGGAACATCCTGAGAATGAGGCTCTTCTGGAGAAACTGCGCAAAGTTGCGGACATATCCAAAGACAACTAGAAACTTAGACTTTCGGCATTATTATCATCGTAAATTTACTAATTTTGTAATGATAAATCTTGGTGACTATACCAAGTTGCCGGACAAAAAACTCATCATGGTAAATATCAGATACAAGCATAGATTTATTATGTTGATTCTTACAAAAAGTTCATTATATTTGCCTGAATATTGAATCATTCGATTCATGTCATGTTAAACAAACCGTATAGTTTTACTGATTTATGAAAAGAATTCTATTGTTATGCCTTTCGCTCATCATGCTGGCATCGAGCTGCCAGAAAAGTTCAACGTGGCTATCTGGCACAGAATGGGAATTAAATGATGGCAGTGTACAATTATCATTTACAAAGATTCAAGCTGTTTTTACATTCCCTGGCGGAGTAAGTTCCTATTATTCCTATGAATACAATGACCCTACTGTCATAATGTACCCAGAAGATAATGATAAAGCATCATTAAAAGGCATTATCAGCGATGATAATATGAGTGTTGTCAATCTATCTACAAGCAAAACAATTGGCATTTTCACAAGAAAATAATATTCCATTGTCACAAGGGATGGAGAATCATTTAATGTTCATTAGCTAGTTCAATTGAAAGCTTTCTTCAGGAGTCTCGTCTCTGTCGGGCTTGAGCATGACCTTATGGTTGTCGATCTTCTCGATTGATGTCTTGACCGCAAAGTTCTCTGTTGGAATAAAAATAGGGCTCATAATTTTGTATTATGCGATAAAAACATTATGTTTGCGTTGCATAATAAATGTGATATATGAAATTCGTTGATAGAATAGATGAAGCTGCACGATTAAAAGATGCTCTTACAAGAGAGAAGTCCTCGTTAGTCGTGATGTACGGTCGCAGACGCTTGGGTAAGTCAACGCTTATCAAATGTTTGTTGTCGGACAATGATGTTTATTTTCTTGCCGACCGTTCTGAAGGGCAACATCAGAGGGTATTGCTTGCGAAAGTGATTGCACAAATATTTCCGGATTTCGACAAACTGACATATCCGGATTGGGAATCTATATTTCGTGCGGTCA
>ERZ1026854.738-NODE-738-length-22304-cov-4.256056_pt1 | contig 22304 bp, 23 predicted proteins | sample MGYA00380157_ERZ1026854 | MGnify/ENA primary metagenome ERZ1026854 (study PRJEB33269, sample SAMEA4719793) | human gut metagenome | biome: human-associated habitat; feature: organic feature; material: feces | place: Cameroon | collected 2013-10 ... | reverse complement strand
ATCCTCTTCGTCGGCAGCGTCAGATGTGTATAAGAGACAGGGGGTGATGTCATATGGGGCATCATTCTATTTCTGACAAGTGCCGGATATCTGCTCACGGTCTCCAAATCAGCACTTATGTTGGGGGACAGTTCTTTACGCTACATTCAACCCATTTTTGGCGTGGTTCTGCTGCTTTTCTTCCTGTTTTTACGTTTGCTTGCAGAGGATTGTTTTGGAAGGAGAGTGGGATTTTATGTGGAAGTAGTGAGTCTGGTACTGCTTACCGCATTGGGTGTGACAGGTTTGGTCAGGGGGAAGGTGCTGTTTCTTTTCCCGGAAGACCGGCAGAAGATTGCTTATGCGCAGGCACACGAGAACATTCCGGCAGTTTATCTTTATAAGAAAGAATCGGCGTGGTGTGTATGGGAGTCGGCGGATGAATTGTTTGTATATCCCGAGATGTATTTTGCAGATGCGGGTCAGGCGAATCCAATCCGGGACGAAAGGATTAACAATGCTTCTGAGTTGATAGTATATATCAACAATTTCGGAGATACGGAAGAGCAGATCAAGCGGATTTTGCGTTCAAACGACAGCCTGAATCATTATGAGATGATCTGCGAATCCAAATTTTGTACCTTGTACTATTTTGCAAAGCAGCCGCGTGGGTAATGCCGCTTTTGCTTGCGAAAGGCGCAAAAATAGACTATTATAAAAGAAGAAAATGTCAGGAAGGAAGTGCGTATATGATATCCAGTCAGGTGATTCAGACAAGCATAGAAGAGTTGAAGGCAATTACGAAGGTTGATATTTGTGTCTACGATACAAACGGAAATCGGGTTGCCGGTACCATGGAAATGACGGATGTGACAGAGGGTCTCATCACCGGATTTGCAAATTCCCCTGCGGACAGTCAGGTGATTGGTGTGCATCACCTCCTGAAGATTATGGATGAGGGTGAACTTCTGTATATTCTTGTGGCGAGAGGTGCCCAGGATGATGTCTATATGGTGGGCAAGATTGCGGTATCACAGTTACAGAATCTGATTATTGCATATAAGGAGCGGTTTGACCGCAATAACTTTTTCCAGAATCTTTTGTTGGACAACCTGTTGCTTGTGGATATTTACAACCGTGCCAAAAAGCTTCATGTGGAGGTCTCGGTTCCCAGAGTGGTCTTTTTGGTTGAGACGAGGCTGGAAAAGGATGGAATTGTGACCGAACTGTTGAGAAGTATGTTTTCTTCACAGGGGAATGATTATATCACGGCAGTGGATGAGAGCAGTGTGATCCTGATCAAGTCATTGGAGGAGGGTTATACCCAGGAGAGCCTGATGGAGACAGCGGAGACCATCGTGGCAATGATGAACACGGAAGCAATGCTGAATGTGAGAGTTGCTTACGGTACGGTGGTGCAGGAGCTGAAGGATGTATCCAAATCCTACAAGGAAGCCAAGATGGCTCTGGATGTGGGAAAGATTTTCTATGTAGAGAGAAATGTGACGGCGTACAGCACGCTGGGCATCGGCAGACTGATCTACCAGTTGCCGGTGAACTTGTGCCGCATCTTTATTCAGGAGATTTTCGGGGACAACATCCCCGAGGAGCTGGATGATGAGATGTTAAGCACCATCAATAAATTCTTTGAAAACAACCTGAATGTGTCGGAGACATCAAGACAGCTCTTTGTTCACCGTAATACCTTGGTATACCGTATTGAAAAGCTGCAAAAGAGCACGGGACTTGATATCCGCACCTTCGATGATGCGCTGACGTTTAAGATCGCGCTGATGGTAGTCAATTACATGAAGTATCTGGACTCCATGGAATATTAATTCCACGGAATATTGATTTCGTGGTTTGAAAAATCACCTTCGGAGCGGGTGATTGCCCTGCAGGATCGCAACCGGCATAACGTGCCGCAGTATGCATACGGAATCGTCAAAATTTTCATCCTGTGCAGCCTGATTGACGGGGATTTCATTCCGAATCTGGAAACCCCGGACTGGGTGACGCAATTTGAATAGTCATATATGAAGCTGCCCCCGAATATAATGGTAATGAAAATTACAATGGTATTCGGGGGTTTTATGACGGAAATGGACAAGGTTCTTTATGACAAAAAAATAGTATATCTGGATTATCTGGAACGAGGGGAAAAAGTAAAAAACGGCGGCTTTGTAAAATGGGAGTCGAAGGGCGCAGAGAGCCGGGTGCAGATCCGGGTCAGGGGGCTGTATCCGACGGATACGCTTCAGGGGGAAATTCTGCTTGTGTCTGCCGGAAAGCTGCACAGAGCGGATCGGATCGGTCTGCAGTTCGGCGCGGGAGAATATGCCGGAATCTGGAAAAATGACGATTTGGCAGGCACGGGGCTTTCCTTTGCGGAATGTGACGGTGTGCAGGTTCATATCTCCGATAAACGCATCCTGCGGGGACAGTGGAGGGAGCGCGCTGCGGCCGAACCGGAGTCGATCGAACCGGAGCCGACCGGGGCGGCAAGGCAGGAGACTGAGCCGGAGGCGCCGGAGACGAGCGCTGAAGCGCAGATGCAGGAGGCAAGCGCAGAAACTGAAAACAGGGAGGCAGACGCCGAGCCGGAAATACATAACGCAAGCGCAGAAACTGCGGGGGACAGCGCAGAGTTGGAGAAAGCGGACGAGGGGAAGCAGAAACCGGCAGAAGCGATAATGCAGGGGGTGAGTGCAGAACCGATAATGCAGGAAACAAGTGCAGAACCAGAGGGCAGAGATGCGAGTCCGGAACCGGCAATGCAGGAAGCAAGCGCAGAACCTATAATACAGCCGCAGCCGGAACAGAATGCCGTGGCAGCGAAAGAAACATGCGTGAGACAAACGCAGCCGGAGGCAGCGCATGAAGAGGCTGCTTGCAGGCAGCCCATCCATGAATCTGCAAGTGCGAAGCCCGAGAGAACCGTGCTCTCCGGAGACAAATGGGAGCAGTTGAGCAGATTGTATCCCAGAATCCACCCCTTTGCGGACAAGAGAGAGTTTCTGTCATTGACCCCGAGGGATTTTGTGGTGCTGGCGCGAGGCTATCACATTCTGGTGCAGAACAGCTTCCTGCTTCACGGATATTACAATTATGGGCATGTGGTTCTGACGAGAACAGAGAACAGAGGCGAAGAAATCTTTTATCTGGGAGTTCCAGGTGTTTATTTCGAGAGGGAGAAACAGGCGGCGCTCATGTTTGGCTTTGAAGGCTTTGAGGCTGCAAACGAACAGGCGGAGGAGGGAGGCTTCGGATATTACATGAAGAGGGTGGAGATTTAGACACCCTCGCCGTCGAAGGCGGGAATAAAGCTTTCCACAGCCGCCTCCCCTTCCTGAAAGAAGCCGTTTTCGATTCCAAGGGCGAGACTGTACTGTATCAGGGCATTGTACTCCTTGTGGGAAACGCGGCGGTTCAATTCCGGCATATCGTCAAAGAAACGAACCGGGGTGTACTGGCTCATAATGCTGTATAAAATGCGGTTTTCGTAGGTGGAAAAGAGGTAATCAAGTACCCTCTCGGAATCGGCAAGGTGGCGCGGCAGCATCATGTGCCGGACGATCACGCCCTTTGTCAAAAGACTTGTTTCGGGGTCATAAGCGAATGTTCCCGTTTGGCGGAACATCTCCGCAATGGAGGCGCTTGCCCATGAAAAATAATCCGGCGCGTTTGAATAGCGTGCGGAGAGACGGGAGGATACATATTTGAGATCCGGGAGATAAATATCCACAAGCCCATCCAAAGCGCGGATCGTTTCCGGCTTCTCATAGCCGCCCGTGTTGTATACCACTGGAATGGAAAGCCCGTTTTTCCTTGCATCCCGCAGGGCGGGAATGATCTGTGGCACGAAGTGGGTGGGCGTTACCAGATTGATGTTGCAGGCGCCCTTTTCCTGCAGCTCAAAGAAAATTTCCGTAAGGCGTTCTTTGGAAATTTCTTTTCCGAAGGGAGCGGCCGCGTTGGCGCCTGCAATGGAGCCGTTCTGACAAAAGACGCATTGCAGGGGACAGCCGGAAAAAAAGACAGTGCCGGATCCCGCCCCTTTGCAGATGCACGGCTCTTCCCATGCATGCAGGGCGGCTCTTGCTACCCGGAGCACACTGCCTTCCTTACAATAACCCATATCTTCTTTTGTTCTTGTCACATTACATTCTCTTGGACATAATTTGCAGCCCATTCCCACTACGCCGACATCTTTTCCGGACGTCCTCTCCCATAAAAAAATGAAAAGCCGGCATATATCTTTGGGAGGACATTTCTATGCGATACTCTCCGGACGACTCCGCCAGGCACCCTTGCGGCACATGTACGATTCCGCTTAGTGCTGCTGTGTTCCCACCCTGACACGGTTCGCAGATGTCCATTGCGCAAGACCCAAACTTCAACATCGCCCAAAAGAGCCGGCCATAGAAACGCCCGCCTAAAGGCACATGCACGGCTTTCTTAGTATATCGGTTTTGGCGGTGTGTGTCAAGGGAGGTGAAAAGAATTATTGCATAAAGCGGTCGCGGATCACCGTCTCCAGAACAGCGGCGGAGCCTTCGATGCCGAAGGAGCTGCTGTTGAGCATCAGATCCTTGTTGCTGTATTCGTCCTTGTAATTTTCACAGTAGCGCTTGTGATAGAGCTGACGGGAGCGATCCACGGAACGGATCATTTTCTCAGCGGTGGAGGCATCCATGCCAAGATGGTGGATGCAGTTGTCGTATCGGGACTCATAGGGGGCAAATACAAAGACGGAGAGTCGGTTCTTCATGGAGTGAAGAATGCTGTCGGCGCATCTGCCCACAATGATGCAGGATTCCTTTGCAGCGAGATCCTCAATAATATTTTTCTGGATCAGGAAAATTTCATCCTGCATGCTGGAAATGCCCATGCCGAGAGGATACTGTCTTTTGAAATAGACGGAGCCGGAGGTCTCCTCCGTATCGCTGACCAACGAGAGGGGGAGCTGCATGCGTTTTGCGGTTTCCTCCACAATATCCCGGTCGTAAAAGGGAATCTGTAAACGCTCGGAGAGAGAGTGGGCGATGGAACGCCCCATGCTGCCGAATTGTCTTGATACCGTGATCACAAATTTGTCCATAGCAATCTCCATTCCGGGAAAATCCCGACTTAAATTTGTTATGCCCTTTTTCCCTGAAGCGCCCTGACGGTGCAGGACAGGGCAAAATTAATCGCAAAATAGATCAGCGCCGCAAGCCCGAACAACACAAACACATCGGACACATTCGTGGTGCCGGAGCCGTTGTAGTTGTAAGCGGCGTTCATAATCTGCCTGACGCGCGCCATCAGCTCGATCACCGCAACATTGGCAAGGTAAGAGGAATCCTTGACGGTGGTGATGACCTGGCTGAGCAGCGTGGGAATAATGTTGCGGTATGCCTGAGGCAGAACGATGTACCACATGATCTGCAATGTGGAAAAGCCCTGGGCGCGTCCCGCTTCAAACTGTCCGGATGCTACGGAGTTTAAACCGCCCCGGACGATTTCCGCAATGACGGAGGAGGTAAAGAGGATGAGGGCAATGCATGCCTTGAACAAAAGCTTTACCTCAACGGATGTCAGTCCGAACATTTTATGCTGCAGAAAAGAGGGACACGGACAAAATACAACGCAGATAAAAATCCACAAAAGCAGAGGCGTATTGCGGAAAATTTCAATGTATGCCACGGCAATCCATTTGAATATCCTGCTTTTCCATGTGTTGCAGTAGTTTCTCACCATTGCCAGAACAGAGCCGATCAGAATACCCAGAATAACGGCGAGAACAGCGATCACCAGCGTGAAGGCTACACCCTTTAAGATGTATAGCAAAACTGCCGGATTGGAAATGATTTTTAAGCTTCCCTGAAAATCACTCATATTTCAGCACGACCTTTCCTATGGTTTTCATTGTCTGGCGCCCACATTGATGCGGGCTTCCCGCCGTTTCAAGGTGTTCTCCCACAGGCTTGCCAGCGTGGAGAGCGGAAAACAGATAATAAAGAAGAGGACTCCGCTGACAATGTAGGCGGGTGCGTAAGCGCCTCCTGTGGTGGCGCCCGTCACAAAGCTGTATGTTACGGAAATCAGATCCGTACCGCCTACAATGTACAGACAGGAAGTGTTTTTGATCAGATTTACGACCTGATTCATCATGGGAGGAAGGATCACCTTGATGCTCTGCGGCAGGATAATGTAGTACATGCGCTGGATATAGCTGAATCCCTGCGCCTGTGCGGCCTCAAACTGTCCCTTGGGCACGGATTCGATGCCCGCCCGGACAACCTCTGCCATGTAGGCGCCGTGATAGATGCCGAGCGCCACGATACCTGTCGCCACAATGCCGATGCTGTGGCCGGAGAAGGCAAGCGCATAGTACAGGAAACACATCTGCAATATGACGGGAGTGTTCTGAATAAACTCCACATAAACCCTTGCTATGGCCTTGAGCACCTTGTTGTGTCCGGTTGCCATAAGCCCAAACAGGATTCCCAGAATGAGGGAAATGAGCAGGCCGAACAGCGCCGTGATCACGGTGTGCTCCAAGCCAAGCAGGAATGTACTGCGGAAGGTCCATACCTTTCCCCATGCGTCTGCCGAAAAAATACCAGCCATATGCTTACCTCCTGAATTGTTACTTAGTTCAGACCATACTCCGATACAAGTCCGTCAATGGTTCCGTCGGACAGCCAGGTGGTCACAAGCTCCTCACACAGAGCGGAGAAGCCGGAGCCCTTTTTGGTTGCAATGCCATACTCCTGCGGGGAGAAACGATCTTCGATGTAGGAACGACCGTCCGTCTTGTAGATTGCAAGGATGGACTTGTCTACGCAGAAGGCATCAACCTCGCCTGCGCTCAGAGCGGTGGAAATAGCGGGATAATCCTCGTACTGCTGGAAGGAAACGCCGGTTGTCCATGTAGCGGCGTCAAAGGTTTCCTCATCAAAGCCCTCACCGTCCAGAACACCGGCGGCGATCATAGCCTTGACCAACGCCTTTGCGGAGGTGGAACCGGAGGAAACACCAACCTTTTTGTCTGCCAGATCTGCAAGAGTGGTGATGCCGGAAGCATCCTCAACCAGAACGGTAACGGCGTCCGTGAAGTAGGGGGTAGTGAAATCCCAGCTCTGCTTTCTTTCCTCAGTGATGGTAAAGGTTGCCAGAACACAGTCGATATCGCCTGCGTCCAGAAGCTCGGTGCGGGTAGCGGCGGTAACGGTGGTAAACTCAATATCCACACCCAGATATTCTGCAATTTTCTTTGCAATGTCAATTTCAAGTCCGGTGTATTCGCCTGTCAGGGTATCCTGCAGACCAAAGCCGGGAACGGCGTTCTTTACGCCTACGCGCAACACGCCGCGGTCAATGATCGCCTGCACATCGGGATCGGTGGCGCCGGTATCTTCCGGCGTGGAAGCTTCGGGAGTGCTTACGGAAGGAACAGTTGGCTCCTTGGAAGTCGAGGATGATGCGGTGTCACCGCATCCCGTGATCATGGCTGCGGCCATAATACCTGCTAAAAATAATGCCAGTTTCTTTTTCATAATAGTTCTCCTCCTGTTTCATAAATTTATCTGAAAGCACCGGGTGCTTTGAGATCTAACGGATAATTTTTCCGAGGAACTGTCTGACACGCTCGTTTTCCGGGTTTTCAAAGAAATGCGTCGGCGTGCCCTCCTCAATGATCTGCCCGTCCGCCATAAATACGATGCGGTCGGCGACCTGTCTGGCAAATCCCATCTCATGTGTGACCACGACCATGGTAATGTTTTCCTTTGCCAGCTTGATCATGACGTCCAAAACCTCCTGAATTGTCTCGGGATCCAGCGCGGAGGTGGGCTCGTCAAACAAAATAATCTTTGTCTGGGCGCACAGGGCGCGGGCAATGGCGATACGCTGCTGCTGTCCGCCAGAGAGCGTTACCGGATAAACATTTGCCTTGTCCCGGAGCCCTACCACATCCAGATAGTGAAAAGCGAGTTCCTCCGCCTCGGTGCGGCTCTTATGATGCAGCTTCATGGGCGCAAGCGTCAGATTTTTCAGGACGGTCATATGCGGATACAGGTTGAACTGCTGGAAAACCATGGAGGTCGTCTCGCGGATCAAATGTACCTTATTCTGGTGGGTAAGGTGCTTGCCGTCAATGTAGACCTTGCCGCTGGTGGGCTCCTCCAGAAAGTTCATACAGCGGACGGTGGTGGACTTTCCCGATCCGGAAGGCCCGATGATTACCAGCTTTTCGCCCTCCGCAACCTCCAGATTGACATCCTTCAAAACCTTCAGATCGCCGAAACTCTTGTTCACATGCTCCAGTTTGATCATTGCCATAAGGATTCCTCCCAAACGAAAAAGCGCTCTGAGATATATCCTCAAAGCGCCTTTGCTTTTTTGATTTTTAGATTGTATACCATGATACAATCCTTGTCAACTGTTTTCTGGAAAATTATTTTTTTCCATTTTATTGCGGATACGGAGCTCCTTAAAGAAGGTGGTCAGCATCCGGCTGCACTCCTCCTCCAGCACGCCGTCCATGATCTCAACCTGATGGTTGAACTCCGGCATCTGCAGGACATTCAGGATGGAGCCTGCACAGCCCGCTTTGGGGTTCTTACAGCCGATGACCACCTGTGGGATGCGCGCCTGAACAATGGCGCCGGAGCACATCTGGCAGGGCTCCAGCGTCACATAGAGCGTACAGTCCTCCAGTCTCCAGTCACCGATGACACGGCTGGCTTTTTTGATGGCGGTAATCTCCGCGTGGGCAAGGGTGCTCTTGTCGGTGTTGCGGCGGTTGTAGCCTCTGCCGATAATGCGTCCCTCATAGACGATGACGCACCCGATCGGTACTTCGCCGAGCAGATAAGCTTTTTTTGCCTGTTTCAGTGCCTCCTTCATATATGTTTGTGCCAGCTCCGGTTCGGGCATTTTCAAAAAACGGTTCATAGGGAAACCCTCCTGCCTGTTATTATAGCATGCAGAAAGCCACTTGGGCAATCGGCGTATTTGTGGTATGCTAAGTAGGGTGACGGAGAGCGTGACAACGCGGCTTTGCGAATGGCGCGTGCTGAACTGTTATAGGTATAGATGGGAGTGATAACCTTGAAGATTCACGGATTGAACAAAACTACATTGCTGGATTATCCCGGACGGGTGGCGGCTACGATTTTTACGGGCGGCTGCAATTTCCGCTGTCCGTTCTGCCATAACGGCGAGCTGGTGCGGCAGCCGGATTTGTTTCCGATGATAGCAGAGGAGGAGGTTCTGGCTTTCCTGCGAAAGAGAAAGGGCGTGCTGTCCGGGGTCTGCATTACGGGAGGGGAACCTACCCTGCAGCCGGATCTGGCGGCGTTTATCGGGAAAATAAAGGATATCGGGCTGGCGGTGAAGCTGGATACCAACGGCTACCGGCCGGAGGTGTTGAAAGAATTGCTGCAGAAGGGCTTGCTTGATTATGTGGCGATGGACATCAAAAACAGCCTTGGGAAATATGCACTGACTGCGGGCTGTCCGAAGCTGGATACCGCACCCGTGGAGGAGAGCGTGCGTCTGATCCGGGAAAGCGGCGCAGAGTATGAGTTTCGCACAACGGTGGTAAAGGAGCTCCACGATGCGTCGGATTTTGCGCAGATCGGAGAGTGGCTTTCCGGCGCACGGGCGTATTTTTTACAGGCGTACCGCGACAATGAAAATGTGATCCAGAGGGGATTTACTTCCTATACAAAAGAGGAGCTGGAAGCGTTTCTTCCGGCGCTCAGAGAGAGGATCGAAAAAGTAGAACTGCGGGGTATCGACTGACCCCGCAGGAAGTTTCATTATTTTCTGGCGGGAATGATTCCTGCCTTTTGCAGTGCGGTGTAGAGGATCGGAACCAGTACAAGCTGAAGCAGAATAGCGGGGAAACAGGATACAAAGTAGCCGGTTGCCCACATCTGAATGGTGTAGGTGCCTTTTGCAAAGATCAGCGCCCGCACGATGCCGGTCAGGATACGACCGCTCAACATGGCAGTCAGAAGGCTGATGTAGATATCCGCAAGCTGTTTTCCGGTGTGGACAAAATGCATCATCAGTCCGATCACGAGTCCGTAAATTGCAAGCTCAATCATCATGGTGGGTGCATAGGCGGCTGCCGGCATGCCGGTCAGAAGTGAGGAGACCAAAGGTCCTGCCAGACCACAGATCAATCCGTACTGGGGACCGCATATAATACCGCAGAGCAGCACGGGCAAATGCATGGGGGAAAACAGGATTCCGCCGTTGGGGATAAAGTGGAACGCCATGGGCAGCACAACGCACAGGGCAATGCACACAGCCGTGGCGGCAAGATGATAGATAGGAAACTTTTTTTGCATAGCCCTCTCCTTTGAGCGGTGACGGTGGGATTCGAACCCACGTGCCCCGAAGGGCAAACGCATTTCGAGTGCGCCCCGTTATGACCACTTCGATACGTCACCAGTGGTTTCTATTTTATAGCATCGGAATGGATTTTGCAACAATAAAATGCGGACGCATAAGCAGAAACAAATTGAGATATAGCTCTGAATGTGGTAGAATGATAAAAGATTTTCAGGAGAAAATAGATCGCAGGAGGGACGGCAGATGAAAAGAATCGGAATGCTTACAAGCGGCGGTGACTGTCAGGCTTTGAATGCAGCCATGCGCGGAGTGGTCAAAACACTGGTGAACAGTGGAGAAAAAGCGGAGATTTACGGATTTCTGGATGGGTACAGAGGATTGATTTACGGGAATTACCGGATGCTTACGGGCAAGGACTTTTCGGGTATCCTGACGGTGGGCGGTACAATTCTGGGAACCTCCCGCACGCCCTTCAAGCTGATCAGGGAGCCGGATGAGAACGGAATCGACAAAGTGGAGTCCATGAAAAAGAATTACAAAAAGCTGAAGCTGGACTGCCTTGTGATTCTGGGCGGAAATGGTACGCACAAAACGGCGAACCTTTTGCGTGAGGAAGGCTTGAATGTGGTGACGCTTCCCAAGACCATCGACAATGATCTGTGGGGCACGGACATGACATTCGGATTCCAGAGCGCGGTGGATATTGCCACCAACGCCATTGACTGCATCCATACCACCGCAGCGTCCCACGGGCGCGTGTTTATCGTGGAGGTCATGGGGCATAAGGTCGGCTGGCTGACCCTGAACGCAGGTATGGCGGGCGGTGCGGATATCATCCTGCTTCCCGAGATTCCCTATAATATTGATAAAGTGGTGGATGCCATCGAGCAGAGACACAAGAACGGCAGCAGATTTACCATTATTGCCGTGGCGGAGGGCGCGATCTCCAAGGAGGACGCAAAGCTCTCCAAGAAGGAATACAAGGAGAAACTGCGCAACAGAAAGTATCCGTCTGTCTCCTATGAGGTGGCGGCGCAGATTCAGGAAAAGACCGGCAGAGAGGTGAGAGTGACCGTGCCGGGGCATGTGCAGAGAGGCGGAAGCCCCTGCCCGTATGACCGCGTGTTTGCCAGCAGACTCGGCTCTGAGGCGGGCAAGCTGATTCTGGACGGCGAGTATGGTTTCATGGTGGGATATAAAAATCGTGAGATCGTCAAGGTGCCGCTTGAGGAAGTGGCGGGCAAGCTTAAGACCGTGTCACCGGATGCCACTATTGTGCAGGAAGCTAAGATGTTAGGCATCTGCTTCGGAGATTAGGTCTATGTCTTACACAGCGCTGTACCGAAAGTTCCGCCCCGATAATTTTGAAGATGTAAAGGGGCAGGATCATATTGTAACCACATTGAAAAATCAAATAAAGGCAAACAGGATCGGACATGCATACCTGTTTACCGGAACGCGGGGAACGGGCAAGACCACCATCGCCAAGATCTTTGCCAAGGCGGTAAACTGTGAAAACCCCGTGGACGGAAGCCCCTGCGGGGAATGTGCCGTCTGCAGGGCGATAGCGGGCGGCGCCAGCATGAATGTGATCGAGATCGACGCGGCGTCCAACAACGGCGTGGACAATATCCGTGAGATCGTGGATGAGGTTTCCTATTCCCCGGCGGAGGGTAAATACAAGGTTTATATCATCGATGAGGTGCATATGTTGTCCATAGGGGCGTTCAATGCACTGTTGAAAACCTTGGAGGAGCCCCCTTCCTATGTCATTTTTATCCTGGCGACCACAGAAGTGCACAAGATCCCGATCACGATTCTGTCCCGGTGCCAGAGATATGACTTCAAGAGAATCAGTATCGACACCATTACCGACCGGATGCGGGAGCTGATGGACACGGAGCAGGTGCAGATCGACGATAAGGCGCTGCGCTATGTGGCGCGTATGGCGGACGGCTCCATGCGTGACGGACTGAGTCTTCTGGATCAGTGCATTGCGTTTCATCTGGGACAGGAGCTCACCTATGAAAAGGTGCTGGATGTGCTGGGAGCCGTGGATACGGAAGTGTTCAGCCGCCTGTTCAGAAGCCTTCTGAAGGCGGATGTGCTGCAATGCATAGGCGTGCTTGAGGATATTGTGATGCAGGGGCGGGAGCTTGCACAGTTTGTTGCGGATTTCACATGGTATCTGCGCAACCTGATGCTGGCGAAGGCAACGGACAATATCGAGGACGTCATAGACGCATCCTCGGAGACCATAGCCCGCTTGAAGGAAGAAGCCGAAATGGCGGAGCTTGAGACCGTTATGCGATATATCCGCATCTTTTCGGAGCTTTCAGGACAGCTCCGCTACGCCGCACAGAAACGTATTCTCATTGAGATGGCGTTGATCAAAGTGTGCCGCCCTGCCATGGAGACCACGCAGGATGCCATTCTTGACCGGATCCGTGTGGTGGAGGATAAAGTGGAAAACGCAGCAATCCTGCCCGAGGGCATGGACGCTTCCGCATTTCTGGCGGGGGCGGGCTCACAGACGGGAGCGCCCGCGGTGCGCCCCAAAATAGAGCTGCCAAAGGCGATACCGGAGGATGTGCAGGCGGTCGTCTCAAAATGGCAGGCGATCATAGGAAGCGCGGACAATCCCATGAAAATGTATCTGAAGTCATCCAAGCCCAGTCTGGGAAGCGACGGCAAGCTGATGATTGTGCTGCAGGACGGGCTGGCGTCGGATTACTTTACAAAGGGAGAGGGAAACAAGGAGCAGCTTGAGCGGCTTCTGAGCGAGTTTTCCGGAAAAGAAATGCAGGTGAGCATACAGGTTGCGGCGAGCAGCAGGGAATATGATGAATCCTACCCCGACCTGACAAAGCTGATCGCGATGGAAGTGGAACAGGAAGACGGGGACGAACAGAGCTCCGACTTTTAGAACAGAAAAATGCAGGAGGAGAAGAAGATGGCAAAGAGAGGCGGATTTCCCGGTGGCGGAATGCCGGGCAACATGGCAAATCTGATGAAGCAGGCACAGAGAATGCAGCGTCAGATGGAGGAGAGCCAGAAAGAGCTGGAGACAAAGGAGTTTACCGCAACAGCAGGCGGCGGTGCGGTGGAAGTGACGGTGTCCGGCAAGAAGGAAGTGCTGAAGGTGAAGCTTTCCGATGAGGTAGTGGATCCCGAGGATATCGAGATGCTGCAGGATCTGATCGTTGCGGCAACCAACGAGGCATTGCGCAAGGCTGACGAGGAGAACGCAGCCATGATGAATAAGATGACCGGCGGTCTGGGCGGAGGCTTTCCCTTATAATGGAAATGTATAGCGGGCATATCAATAAATTAATTGAAGAGCTTGCCGCGCTCCCGGGAATCGGCAGCAAGTCGGCGCAGAGACTGGCGTTCTATCTGATCAATATGCCGCAGGATAAGGTAAACCGTCTGGCTTCCGCGATTGTGGATGCCAAGGAGAACGTGCGCTACTGCAAGGAGTGCTTTACCCTGACCGACAAGGAGATCTGTCCTGTCTGTGCCAACGCTTCGCGCAACCACAAGCAGATCATGGTGGTGGAGAACACAAGGGATCTGGCTGCCTACGAAAAGACAGGGAAGTATGAGGGCGTTTACCATGTGCTGCACGGCGCGATCTCGCCCATGCTGGGAATCGGACCGGCGGACATCAGGCTGAAGGAGCTGGTGAGCCGTCTCGAACAGGATGTGGATGAGGTGATCATTGCGACCAACTCCAGCCTTGAGGGGGAGACCACAGCCATGTATATCAGCAAGCTGATCAAGCCCACCGGAGTAAAGGTAACGAGGATTGCCAGCGGAGTTCCCGTGGGCGGAGATCTGGAGTACATAGATGAGGTGACATTGCTTCGGGCGTTGGAAGGACGTACCGAGATGTGATAAGGAGGATGAAAATGGCTGTATCCAAGAGGAAATTCGGCATGACGAAGAACGGGGAAACGATGGAGCTGTATACCATTGTCAACGGGAAGGGCATGCGTGCGGAGGTAATGAATTACGGCGCCATTCTGGTAAAGCTGGAGGTGCCGGATCGCAGTGGAAAGCTGGAGGATGTGGTGCTGGGATTTGATGAGGCGGCTCAGTATTTCGGCAATTACAGCTTCTTTGGCGCTACGGTGGGTCCCAATGCCAACAGAACCGGGAATGCGCAGTTTTCCATTGACGGAAAGAAATATGAACTCGACGTCAACGATGGCGTGAACAACCTTCACAGCCATATTGAAAAGGGTTACCACAAGCGCATCTGGGCGGCGCAGACCGGAGACAACTTTGTAAAGTTTTCCCTGAACGGGGAAGCGGGAGATCTGGGCTTTCCCGGAAACAAGAGCGTCAGCGTGACGTATCTGCTCACTGACGGGGGTCGTCTGGAACTGCATTATCATGTGGAGAGCGATGAAAAGACCGTGATCAATATGACAAACCATACATACTTCAATCTGGAGGGTGCGGGAAACGGAGACATTGAGGAGCACATGCTCTGGCTGAAGGCCTCCCATTATACGCCGGTGGCAGCAGGCGCCATTCCCACGGGAGAAATAGCATCGGTTGCCGGAACTCCCATGGACTTTACCACACCTCAAAAGGTTGGCAGCCGTATCCGCGATGATTTTGAACAGCTTAAGCTGACGGGCGGCTACGACCACAACTGGGTGATTGATGATTTTGACGGAAGCCTGAAACTGTTTGCCGAGGTGCGCGCAGCAAAGAGCGGAAGAGTGCTGAGAGCCTATACCAACCTGCCGGGCGTACAGTTTTATGCAGGCAACTTTAGTGACAAACAGGCGGGAAAGAACGGCGCGGAGTACGGCCCCCGCAGCGGTCTGTGTCTGGAGACGCAGTTTTATCCGGACTCGGCAAACAAGCCGCAGTTTCCGTCCGCTATATTCGGGCCGGACAGGATCTACGATTACACTACGGTGTATGAATTTTTGACTGACAAATAGAGCAGGGCGCAATATGACGCAGAAGCCGAAACGGCTTCTGCGTTTTTTGTCGAGGAAAAAAGGACATGTCAGCCACAATTCGTGTAAATATGCGTTCCGCCTGATGTATACTTTCCCCAAAACGATAAGGGGAGGATGTGCCATGGAGCTGCCAAAAAATATTGTACAGATTGGAAAACCGGACAGATTACATAAGATTTTTGTTGAGGATTATGTGGTTTCATACATAAAGCAGCTTGGCAGGGCGAGCTGCGGGGAAGCCGTGGGACTGGCATTGTACGGCAGATCCTACGAGGAAAACGGCTGCAGCTTTTATTTTCTTTACAGTGCCGCGAAGGTGGAGGGACTGGAACACAGAGGCCCCTATTTGTCCCAAATGGAAAAGGAAGAGGTGGAGAAGATCGGGAGACAGCATTTTCCCGAGTATGATTTTCTTGCATGGTGCAGTGTCAAGGAGGAACTTGCGGACAGTATCTATGTGCTGAAACAGGGAAAAGGCGTTGAAGTGGGCGGTTATGCGTGTTTTTATGAGAAGAATGAGAGCATGCTGAATTACATGCTCATGCTGGCGAGACAGGAGAAGCGAGAGGAAAGCACGGACGACGCCGCAGGAGACGGAAAGCCCGCAAGAGGAGAGTGGAAGGCGGAAACCTACCGGAAACCTGCGCCGGAGCGGGAGGAGAAACCGGAGACGGCAAAGAGCGGCGGAAAAAAGAGGGTGGTGGCGGCAGCGGCGCTGTTTGCGCTGTGTCTGCTCGGGGTCAGCACACTCAGCGATCCTGTGAAAATGGAAGAATTGCAGGTGACTGCCAGACAGGTGATCGCCAGTCTTTCGGAGCAGAAGCTGCCTGACACACTGTCAAAGGAGACAGAAGCATCCGGTATTTCCGGCGGTAGTGCCGGCCTGGGTGAGACAACCGGTTCCAATCCGGGAAACGGGGAGGCAGCAGCCGTTTCGGAGGATCCGAATCAGCTTGCCGTAAACGGTGCGGGGGAAGGAGCGGGTCAGTCTGCGGCGAATGGTATGGGGGAAGAGTCGGGTCAGCCTGCGGCGAACAGCGCGGGGGAAGGAACGGAGCAGCCCGTCACGGACGGTGCAGGGGAGGAGAATGCACAACCGACAGCAGGCAGTGCGGGAGAAGTGACTCCGCAGCCCACAGACCAGCCCGCGTCAAATGACAATCCTGTCACATCTGCGCCGGTGGTCTATACCATTGTAAAGGGAGATACGCTGATCAGTATCTGCCGTGCAAAATACGGAAGCATCGACAAGATACAGGAAATCTGCGAACTGAATCAAATTTCCGACCCGGACAGCATCGCCGTGGGACAAACCATTTTACTTCCGCAGTAGTTGTGTGCTATACTGGAAAAAGCAAAAAGGTGCGGCGCGGGTCGCATGAGGGAGTACTATGGCGGATATCAGAAGCTATACGCGGGAGAAAGAAAAGCGTGAGAAGCAGAATAAAATAAAGCAGAGCAAATTGAGGCTGGTGAAGTCGGAGGATGAAGATTCCTTTCAGGACAAGATCCACCGCCACAGACTGAGCTTCTTTTACAGAATTTTGCTTGTGGTGCTGGTGTGCGGCGCACTGGTAGCGCTGGTGACGGTGCAGTACCGGAACAAGACCTATACGGATTACGAGGTGTTGTCTGATCCCGGCATAGACATTGTGGCCGGCAATACTTCGCTGCAGCTTGGTTCCAACGTGCTGATTTACAGCAAGGACGGCGCCAGATGCGTGGATACGGCGGGAAATGTGCTCTGGAACCAGACCTACGAGATGCAGAGTCCGATCGTGGCGACCTGCGGCAGCGCGGTTGCAATCGGTGACTACAACGGCAGAACGATTTACATACAAAACGCGGAGAAACAGTTGGGAACCGTCTCCACAAACCTTCCCATCCGCAACCTCTGTGTCGCGGCAAACGGCGTGGTGGCGGCAGTTCTGGAGGACACCACCGTCACATGGATCTATGTGTATGATGCGTTGGGAAATGAACTGGTCAAGTTCCGTACCAGCATGAAGGACACGGGATATCCGGTTTCCGTCAGCCTTTCACCGAACGCCCTTCTCTGCACGGTCTCCTATGTCTATGTGGATGCCGGAACGATGAAGTCCAGCGTGGCGTTCTATAATTTTGACGAGTACGGAAAGAACCAGATCGACAATCTGGTGGGCGGCTATGATTATACGGACACGCTGGTTCCCTATGTGCGGTTCATCAACAACAGCAGCGCATTTGCGGTGGGGGACGACAGCATCATGTTTTACGGAGGCAGCCAGAAACCGGAGCTTCTGTCCAGATATTTCTTTGAGACGGAGATCCGGGGCGTGTATTACAGCGAGAATTATGTGGGAGTGACATTCTACAATACCTCCGGCGAAAAGAGATACCGGCTTGAAATTTACAACAAGAGCGGCGAACGGGTACGCACGCAGGAGTTTGATCTGGATTACACGGATATCCTGTTTGATCGGGATACCTACATCATATATAATGAAGAAGAATGTATGGTGATGACCATGGGAGGCGTGGAAAAGTACAACGGCACTTTCAAGAAGGCAGTCAGCCTCATGGTGCCGGGGAACACCGGATATCGGTATACGCTGGTGACACAGGACTCCCTGGACACGATACAGATGAAGTAAGGAGCGGGAATACAGATGAACTGGTTGGTAATTCTGGCGATTTTAATTTTGACATGGCGGATCGCAGAGGGCGTGAAAAAGGGCATGGTAAAGGAAATCATTTCCTTTGTTTCCCTGATCGTGTTGAGCCTTGCCGTTGCACTGCTGGGAATGGCGCTCAGCAAGTATTTCCAAAAGGATATGATCAGCATGGCGGTGGCGATCATTCTGCTGCTGCTCTTGGGAATCGTACACAGCCTTCTGGGACTGGTATTCTTCCCTGCAAAGCTGATTGCCAAGCTGCCGTTGGTGCGTTCCCTGAATAAAGTTCTGGGGGCGGTGATCGGCATCCTTGAGACGATTCTGATCATATGGACGGCTTATTGCATTTTGTATACTTTTGCAACAGATGTGATCTGGGAACAGATTCTGGAATACGTTGCGGGAAGCAGGGTACTCACCTTCCTGTATGAGCATAACTATCTGCGCTATCTGGTGGATCTGTGTGCTTCCAAGCTTGGCATGCTTCCGCTTTAAGACCTTCACACGATGCGGAAACGGCCGTCTGTAAGCAGCCACATGGCGCGGAAGAGCTGCATGATCTGCCAGCAGCCGAAGCCGCGCAGACCGTACTCCTCGATGAGGGAGAGCTTTGCGTCTATGCTGCGCGGATCCTCAAACCAGACCTCGTGGCGCAGGGCTTCCTCTGTGTCTGAACCTTCGGATTCGTAAAAGAAGTAAGGGGACTTTGCCGTCTCGTCAAAAAGCACGGGCACACCGCGGGTGATGGCAAGCTGCACGGCCTCTATATTACCGAGAGTCGTGGCGGCGGATTCGCCTCTCACATAGGGAAGCGTCCAGTCATAGCCGTAATTGGGGATCCCCATGTGTATCTTCTGACTTGGTATGACGGTCAGCGCGTACTCAATCACCGCCCGCACCTTGTCAAGCGGCGCGACCGCCATGGGCGGGTCGTACGTATAGCCCCATTCATACGTCATAAGCAGCACATAATCTGCGGCAGCCCCCAGTCCGGCGTAGTCTTTCCCCTCGTAGAGGAGTCCGGTCTGGAGATCGGAGGTCTTGGGGGCAAGCGCTACGGAGACAGGGTGGCCGAGGGGGTGTATGCTCTCCTGCATGTAAGCCACAAAATCCACGAAAGCATCTCTGTCCTGCGGTAATATATATTCAAAATCTATGTCAAGTTCTTCAAATCCCCGTTCTGTAATTTCCCTTAAAATAGAATCCTTCAAACGTTTTCTTGCCGAAAGGTCATTCACAACCCGTGTTATGAGATAATTGTTGAACTGTCTGTCCGGCCCGAAGGGCGTCAGGGTCATAACGGGGGCGCGCCTGTTCCGGTGAGGCGGACAGCAGAAGGGACTGCCCCACGGTGAGGCGGTAAGAGTAGGGAAGCTGGTTGTTGTAAAGGATGTCCGGGACGGGTATGCCGTAAGCGACGGAAATGGAATCCACGGAATCCCCGGGTTTTACGGTGTAGATCAACATGTGTCGCCACATCCTGCCGAGGTATCATATTATAGATATGCAGTCCCACAAATTGTGAGACTGGGAATTGTTGACAATAAAAAGCCTCCCGGTTTATGATGAATGCGATAGTCGTAAAAATGAGCGGAAAGGGGATCGGGGTATGCTGTTTAATTCTACTGTCTTTATAGTGATATTTCTTCCGATGTCCCTTGTCGGCTGGTACGGGCTGCAGCAATGTAAAAGTCCGGTGCCTGCCAAACTGTTTCTGGTGGGCATGTCCCTGTGGTTCTACGGTTACTACAACCCGTGGTATCTTCTGATTCTGGTGGGAAGCCTTGTAGTAAACCACGGTGTCAGTGTCGCACTTTCCCATGTTTCAAAAAAGAAACTGCGGCGGCTGCTTTTTGTAGCGGGAATCTGCGCAAATATCGGATTGCTCTTCTATTTCAAATATTTCAACTTTTTTGTGGATAACTGTAATTTCTTTCTGCACACGGACTGGCATGTGGAGAAAATTGCCCTGCCGTTGGGAATCAGCTTTTTTACCTTCCAGCAGATTTCCTATATGGTTGACCGGTACAAGGGTGAGGCGCCCTGCTATCCGTTTCTGGACTATGCCTGCTTTGTCACCTTCTTTCCCCAGCTTGTGGCGGGCCCCATTGTGCTGCACAGCGAAATGATCCCCACCCTCATGGCACGAAAAAACAGAAAACCCGACAGGAAAATGTTTTATGACGGGCTTGCGCTGTTTATTCTGGGATTCGGGAAAAAAGTGCTGCTTGCGGATGTGCTTGCACTGCTGGTCAATTCCGTGTTTGACGAGATCGGTGTGGTGCAGTATTTCCTTGATTTCTGGACGGGCATCATCACGGTTCTTTTCTATGGATTACAGCTTTATTTCGATTTCAGCGGGTACTGCGATATGGCGCGGGGAATCGGAAAAATGTTTGGATTTGAGCTGCCGGTCAATTTCCATTCGCCCTTCAAGGCAGATTCGGTGACGGACTTCTGGCGCAGATGGCACATAACGTTGTCACGTTTTCTGACCACATATGTCTACATTCCGCTCGGGGGAAACAGAAAGGGCAAGATCCGCCAATACCGCAATCTGCTTCTGGTGTTCCTGATCAGCGGCATCTGGCACGGAGCCAACTGGACTTTCGTGGTGTGGGGGCTCATGCACGGAGTTGCCATTGTGCTTGAGAAGATGTTCCCGAAGCTTCGGTTCAGGAGCCATATGTTAAATGTACTGCGCACGCAGGTTTTCTGGCTGCTTACCTTTGTCACGTTCCGAAGCAATGACCTTGCACAGGCAGGCTATTTTTACAGAAATTTATTTACAAAGCCGAAATCGTTCCTGATGCGGATAGGCTCCGCTTTGCAGATACCGGAGAATTACGCGCTGATCAAGATTCTCACGGCGAAAGCGCCGCAGCTTCTTCCGGCGTTTTATTTCCTGATGATCGGGATCCTTCTTGCCGTCAGCCTGTATTTTGTGTGCGGCTGCGAGGCGGAGGAATGGATTCGGAAGAGGGCAAGGACAAAGAAGGGAGTCTTTTTGCTCGCAGTCGTGTTTTTGTGGGCATTTGTTTCTCTCTCCCAGGTGAGCAGTTTCCTGTATTTTAATTTCTGACCGGAAGGATCACGGCAGGGAAAGGACATGGTATGTTGACGACCCGGAAAGCGTTGAAAAAGTTAATTCTGTGGGTGGCTGCGGGATGCCTGCTGATTGCGGGCGTCACGGTGTTGTTTGACCCTTTTTACCAGTATCACGGCCCGATTTTCGGCATGCCCGGGGTATTGTTTGAACGGGAGACGCAGGTGATCGGCTCCATACGGCATTTTGAGTATGACAGTATCCTGCTGGGCTCCTCTGTGGTGGAGAACTGTGACGGGGACTATCTGGATTCCGTGTACGGTATAAAAACGCTCAAGGTGGTCAAGGGCTCCGGTTCCACCGCAGACCTCATGTATTATCTGAATGCTGCACACGAAAAACAGGAGCTTAAGCGGGTGTTCTACGGACTGGATCTTTTTGCCCTGAAAAGCCCCTGCGAGGTGACGGTGATTTCCGAATACAGTCCCTCCTATCTTTATACGGAGACATTTCTGGATGATGGACAGTATCTTTTTAATAAGGATGTCTTGCTGAAAAAGATTCCTATGATGATTGCCTATTCCATACGAGGGCAATATACCGGCGGACATGCCTACGACTGGTCAAAGGGAAAGGAGTTTAGTGCATCCAAGGCGATGGAGGCGTATGCGGGGCCCAATGAGCCCATACCGGAGCAGAGTGACGATTATGACAGGGAGATTATTGCGCAGAACATTGCGCTGATCGCGGATGAGATCGAAAGCCATCCCGACACGCACTACACGATTTTCTTTCCGCCGTACTCCCTGCTCATGTGGGATGATGTGGTCAGAAAAGGAGAGCTGGAAGAGTACTGCTATATGCTGGATCAGGTGCTTGCCCGGCTGACCGGGTTTGCAAACACGGAGGTGTATTATTTCCAGACGGAAAAGGAGATCGTATATGATCTGGATCTGTATATGGATAATATGCATTACTCGCCGGACATCAACCAATATATGCTTGCCTGTATGGCAGAGAAGGATGAAAGGTACCTGTTGACGGAGGAGAACCGGCAGGAGGCCTCCGGGTCGCTCAGACAGATGTGTGAGGAGATCACCACAGAGGAGATCTACCGGTATTATCCACGTTGACTGAAAGAGGTATCGATTGGCGGTGGATAAGTCTTGACAAGCCGGTAAGGCAATGTTAAAATAAAAATCCACCGCTGAAAGTGATAGAATCTGTCATGAAAACCGGTGAAAAAAGTCAAAAAACTTTTAAGAAAGTTGTTGACAAAGGAAGCAACGC
>ERZ1026854.737-NODE-737-length-22335-cov-5.580655_pt1 | contig 22335 bp, 17 predicted proteins | sample MGYA00380157_ERZ1026854 | MGnify/ENA primary metagenome ERZ1026854 (study PRJEB33269, sample SAMEA4719793) | human gut metagenome | biome: human-associated habitat; feature: organic feature; material: feces | place: Cameroon | collected 2013-10 ... | reverse complement strand
TCCGCGTCGTAGTCCTTCCAGTCCAGGGAGTCCCTATCGGCAATGACTTGAAGCCGTTGTGGTACAAGGGATTGCGGGCTTGACAGCTATGCGCATCAGACAAAAATTTGACCTGTAAATGAGGCGTTTAAGGGGTGTTTCAGGCACGGGAGAGGTCAAAATCGAGGGGGTGTGCGCAAGGACGAGAGGTGGTTGAAAGATGGGGGTGGATGCGGTATACTATAAAGCAATCAAAGAACCTTTTGCATAAGACTAAAGATAAGTGCTATCGGCTGGTAAATTGTATTGTTCTAGTGTGGATGATATAAAGCACAGAAGATAGAAGAGGGGAGTTTCCTATGCGACTGATTCATCTGTCTGACCTGCATATCGGAAAGCGGGTCAACGAGGTATCCATGCTGGAGGATCAGGAGTATGTCCTGCGGCAGATACTACAGATCATTGACACCGAAAAGGCGGATGTGGTGCTGATCGCAGGGGATGTCTACGACAAGAGCATACCGCCTGCGGATGCGGTAACGTTGTTTGACGATTTCCTATGTCGGTTGGCCAAGCGAGATTTGCCGGTTTTCATCATTAGCGGCAACCATGACAGTCCGGAGCGGCTGGCCTTCGGCAATCGGCTTCTGGAGCACAGCGGCATCCATATCTCGCCCGTATACAATGGGACAATAGAACCGGTCACGCTGACAGACGAGCATGGCGCGGTGCATTTCTGGCTGCTGCCCTTTGTGAAGCCCACGCATGTAAGGAGGTTTTATCCCGACGCGGGCATTGAAAGCTACACCGATGCCATTCGCACGGCGATACAGCACATGGCGCAGGACAAAAGCGCCCGCAATGTGCTGCTGACCCACCAGTTCGTCACCGGCGCGGCTACCTGCGAGTCGGAGGAGGTCTCCGTAGGCGGCACGGACAATGTGGACGCGGAGGTGTTCGAAGATTTCGACTATGTGGCGCTGGGGCATCTTCATGGCCCACAGAATATTGGTTCCAACCGGATACGCTACTGCGGAACGCCGCTGAAGTATTCTTTTTCAGAGTGCGGGCACCACAAGAGTGTTACCGTGGTGGAGCTGGGAGCAAAGGAAAATCTGGAGCTGCATCTCTGCCCGCTGACACCCAGACACGATATGCGCCAGCTTAGGGGGACGTTTGCGGAATTGACAGACAAGGCAAATTACAGTGGAACAGCAACGGAAGATTACCTCCACATCATCCTCACAGACGAGGAAGATGTGCCGGAAGCGGTAGGACGTCTGAGAGTTATCTACCCAAATCTGATGAAGCTCACTTACGACAATACCCGCACCCGCACAAATCAGGTATTGGACAAGGCGGAGGATGTGCATCTGAAATCACCGCTGGAACTGTTTGCGGAGCTATATGCCAAGCAAAATAACCAGCCCATGAGTGATGAGCAGTGTGCCTTCATGCAGGAGCTCATCGAATCCATTAAGGAGGGTGTGGAATGAGGCCTTTGAAACTGACAATGGCGGGATTTGGCCCTTACGCAGGTGTACAGGTGCTGGATTTTGACTGTCTGGGTAGCAGCGGGCTTTACCTGATCACAGGCGATACCGGCGCGGGAAAGACAACGATTTTCGACGCCATCACATTTGCCTTGTTCGGTGAGGCCAGCGGTAATAACAGGGATTCCACCATGCTGCGTTCCAAGTATGCCAAAGACGATGCTCCGACATATGTGGAGCTTACCTTTGCCTACGGAGGGAAATCCTATACAGTGACACGAAATCCAGCGTATGAACGAGCAAAGACCCGGGGCACCGGAACCACAACAGAGCTTGCTGGTGCGGAGCTGACCTGTCCTGATGGGCGTCAGGTCACCAAAAAGGGAGAGGTAGATGCGGCAATCCGCGAGATCATTGGCCTGACGCGGGAACAGTTCTCTCAGATCGCCATGATTTCACAGGGCGATTTCCGAAAACTGCTGCAAGCAGATACCAAGGAACGGCAGAAGATATTTCGGGATATTTTTAAAACCGACTTCTATGTGCTGCTGCAAAATCAGTTAAAAGAAAGTACCGGAGAAATTAGGACACAACGCGAACAGGCAAGCCAAAGCATCCAGCAGTATATCAATGGGATGACCTGTGACGAGGATTCCGTTTACGCGTTGGATGTGCAGAAAGCCAAAAACGGAGAACTTCCTGTAACGGAGGTAATGGAACTGCTTCGAACACTTCTGGCCGAGGATCAAAAGGAAGAATCTCAGTTGGAGGCTGCGTTGGACACGGTGGAGAAGGCGTTGGAGCAAATCACGTCGCAGCTGACGCAGGCAGAGACGTATGAAACCAATAAAGCGGCGCTTGCGAAACGTGTGGCCGAAGAAGCAATGCTGACGGTGGCGTTTGAGACCGCAAAAGCCAGACTGGATGCGGCACAGAAAACTGTTCCGGCACAGGAAAAGATTCAGAGCAAAATCGCGGAAATGGAGTTGCTGCTGCCGTCCTACGATGAGTTGGATACTCACTCGGCGGCTCTTGCTGCGGCTCAGACAGATCTGGCGGGGGCACACGCGGCGCAAGAGAGTGCCGCAAAAGAGAAAAACAATCTGACGACCGAAATCACCGGACTGAGGGCGGAACAAAAGGATCTTGCCGATGTGAGTGCTGAGAAGGAAAAACTGGCCGCGCAGCTGCAGCAGCTGGGAGACCGGCAAAAGCAGTTTGTGGATTTCCTTTCTGGCATGGAGGGGCTTGCGCGTGAGCAGGCAGAATTAGCGAAAAGGCAAGAAGAATATCTGAAAGCGGAAGAGACCTCTTCTGAGTTGCTGCGGGAGTACGAGGTCAAGGAGCGTGCGTTCCTGCGGGAGCAGGCTGGCATTATGGCAAGTAGCCTGACTGCTGGCATGGCATGCCCCGTCTGCGGTTCTATAGAACATCCTCATCTGGCTGTGCTTGCAGAGGACGCGCCTACCGAGGCGGATGTAAAGAAGGCCAAGGCAAAGTATGATACGGCGCAGAGAAGAGCCAACGAGGCCAGCAACGAGGCACAGAAGCGGAAGGGAACTGTCGGTACAACAGAAGAAATACTCGCCAAGGAGATCGACAGTCTGATCCCGGGAACCCCACTGGAGGACAGCGCAAAAGCAGCGGAGGAGCAGGAGAATCTTCTTGCGGCGCAGATCGAGGGGCTGAATGTGCAGATCGCGGCACTTACGAAAAAGATGGCGCGGCGAGAGGAACTGGATATCCTGCTTCCGGAAAAGGAACTGCTCCTGCGTGCGGCGGAAGAAACAATTGCCATGAAAACGGCGGAGATCGCGTCTTTGACGGCAAAGGCTGAGAGCAGCGAGGCACAGATTCACGTGCTCCAGGACAAGCTGGCATTTCCGGACAAGGTCGCTGCCGAGGCGGAGATCAGCAATCTGCGGGAAGAGTCGGATAAGCTGTGCCAAAACTTGAAAACAGTGGAAACAGCGTATAATCAAAGCAAGGAAAATCTGGCCGGCATTCGCGGCACCATTGAGCAGCTTCACAAGCAGCTGGAAAACGGAACGGATATAGATGCCGAGCAGCTGCAGGCGAAGAAGGACGAATATGTCTCGCAAAAAGCCGTCTCTATGGCAAAGCAAAAAAACGTTCACGCCAGTATTTCTGCTAACAAGAGTGCGTTGGAGGGCATCTCCGGTAAGGCGGCTGAAATAGAAGCATTGGATAAAAAGTACGCATGGATGAAAGCCTTGTCCGACACGGCGAACGGCTCTGTGAGCGGCAAGGACAGGGTGATGCTGGAGACATATATCCAGACTACCTATTTTGAACGCATTCTGGCGCGGGCCAATATCCGCCTGCAAAAGATGTCCGGCGGACAGTACGACCTGAAGCGCCGCGAGGAAGCGGACAACAAGAAGAGCCAAAGCGGTTTGGAGCTGGACATCATCGACCATATCAACACGACCGAGCGCAGCGTCAATACGCTCTCCGGCGGCGAAGCATTTCTTGCTTCTCTGGCGCTGGCTCTGGGGTTGTCCGATGAGGTGCAGATGTCCACCGGTATCCATCTGGATACGCTTTTTGTGGACGAGGGTTTTGGCTCACTGGATTCCGAGGCCCTCAGCAAAGCGTATAACACACTGGCGGGGCTGACAGAGGGCAACCGCCTGGTGGGCATTATCTCCCATGTAGCGGAGCTGAAGGAGAAGATAGACAAGCAGATCGTGGTGAAAAAAGAAAAGACCGGCGAGAGCCGGGCGGAAATATGCATATAGAACACAAAAAAGAGATGCACCATCTAGATTGTGGAGTGGTGCATCTCTTTTTTGCATTTATGCATTTTGGTTAGTCATACGTCGCAGATATACTCTTTCTACAATAGTGCGCACATCCTTTTGTGTTATGTTTTGGCCAATTTTTTCGCCCCATCGAATGCGTAGAGTACCGCAGCTGTACGTGTATGGCGACTTCATGAGCGACGACTATAAGGTGGTCCACTCCTGGGCGGAGTCCGTGCGCAGGGGCATCCCCGCTTGGCGCGCCAAGCTGGACGAGCTCCACGCGGACTACACGTGGATGAATTTGCCGGAAATGGGCATCAAGGGCAACTCCCACATGCTGATGATGGACAACAACAACGATCAGATCGCAGGGCTCATCAACGACTGGCTGGTGAAAAAAGGCCTGTGCGGCAACAGATGATCCTATACGCTGATCCAGTGCTTTTCTGACGGAGGGCGGTGCAGGTAGCTGCACCGCCCTCCGCCTTGTGCGGCGGGGATGAATGGCTTGACTTTTGCGGCGGCCTTTGCTATGCTCCGGGTATCATGGGCGGCGCAAGGCGCGCATGAACTCTGGCGGAGGTGAGCGGACATGGCAAGGACGATGAAGCTGGCGGCTGTGCTGATCACGGCGGCGACGGTCGTGCTGGCCGTTTTGTATCGGGAGACCGCCGGGGATGTCTGGCTCACGCTGGCCATCACGTGCGGGACCATCGCGTATCACCTGGTGATGCGGCTGCTGGTGGGACTTGCGTTTTCCGTTGGGATGAAGAACAGAGCGGACTGCGGGAAGCGGTGGTACCAGGTGGGCGAGCGGGAGATGGCCCTGTACGAGAGGCTGGGGGTGAAGCGGTGGAAGCGCGGGATGCCCACCTACGACCCCGCGCTGTTTGATCCGCGGACGCACACCTGGGATGAGATCGCGCAGGCCACGTGCCAGGCGGAGCTGGTACACGAAACGATCGTTGTGCTGAGCTTCCTGCCCATCGCGGCGGGCGGTTGGTTCGGCGCGTATCCGGTGTTTATCGTGACGTCCGTGCTGGCGGCCGGGTGCGACGCGCTGTTCGTGGTGATGCAGCGGTATAACCGCCGGCGGATCATGAAGCTGGTACGGCGGGAGAGAACGTAATATTGCGGAACAGAAACATGCCCCCATACCCGCTGGCAGCGGGTGTGGGGGCCTGGTTTATCGGAATGTGACAGGGAGGAATCATTGGGAGGGCCTGCGCTCTGATGGGTGAGTGCCTATATCTCCGCTTTTCAGCTTGCGCCAGAGCGTAGCGCGGCTGATGCCCAGCCGTGCTGCGGCTTTGGTCTGATTCATGTCTTCTTCCTTTAATACGTAGTGGATGATCCGCTTTTCAATGTCCTCCAGGGAGCCGCTGATGTTTATCATGGTGCTGGAGTGGGAGATGACCATGCTGCTGACCTCCTGCTGCAGCGCGGTATATACGGCAGCTTCGCCGATAACGGGACCATTGGATATGGAGAGCAGCTCGATCATGATGCGTTTGAACTGATATAGGTTCCCGGGCCACGGAAAGCTTTGCAGCAGGTTGATGGCGCGGGGTTCGATGCGCACGGCCTGGGTGCCCATCCGGTTGTTCAGATGGCTGAAATAGAGGGCGACCAAATGGGGTATATCACCCTGCCGTGCCCGCAGGGAGGGAATAAACAGCGTATTGCACTGAAGTGTGTCCAGCGCGGAGGGGAGCAGGCAGTTGGCTTCACTGACCGTGGAATCGCTGTTGATGGCGATGATGTGGAAGCTCTTTCCGTGGGATCTGGAACGGCTGATGTGCTTGATGATCTTGTCTTTCAGCATGGGGGACAGCAGTTCGAAATTGCGGTAGTAAAACATGACCTCGGGCTGGAAGAAAATGCTGTTTTGGTCGTTGAGGAGAGAGAACCAGGAGTCTTCAGGCACCAGCACACAATCGATCATAACGGTGGCTGTGAATTTGTTCTTGGCGTGGCGCTTCATGATGAAGGCCAGGGTATCTTTGCCAACACCCCGCTCGCCGATCATGACCACGGGGTAGTGGAATTTGCTGAATTTGCGCGCCAGTTCCAGGATGGGCTGCATATAGCGGCTGTGTTCCATGTAGTTTTCCGTGATGATGTGCTCCGGTTCATTGTCCGTGATAACGGTGATGCCGCGCTGGGCGCCCACCGGTATCATGGGGAATTGGCGAATGAAGAAGGCGGTATACAGACTGCTGTTTACAGAAATGGTGATGCGCCGCAGGAGCCACTGCATATCGCATATCTCCTGGAGGGAACCCTCGTTTTCTGGCAGGTGCCAGAGGGCTTCCGTCTGCTGGAGCTGCGTAAGCATCGTGGCGCGGAAGGGACTTTCTCCGCCGGAGAATACCAAAGCCCGCTCCTTCGTGAAAGCGAAGATCATCTGATCCGTGTTGTCCAGCAGTTTTTCCAGTACCGCGGCCTTTTCTTCGCTGACACGCCGTATGTCGGTGAGCTCTACGGCGCGGCGGAAGGCGGCCTCGATGGTCTCGATACCGGATGTGATGAGGATGCTGTTCAGGTCCAGTGAGGCGGCCATGTCACAGGTGATCACGTCGCCGATGATCAAAGAGTACCCCTCACTTTTGAGGGTTTTCAGGCACGTACCGATCTCTCCTGCGGTGTTGATGGGGAATATGTCGATCTGATATTGGAATAGGTCCCGTACCATCCGGGCACTGGAGGATATAAAGGGAAAGCCCACGATGGCGAATTTTCCGCCGTTGAATTGCGCAAGCATGATGGTGCGCAGCATATCGTAGCTGGACACGCCCATCTCCACCACAGGCGCATCACAGCAGCGGCGTATCATATCGGCGGTACCGCCGCGGGAGATGATGATGTCGTATTTATCACCTACGTCCCGCGCGATCTGTGCGCCCTCCGAAAGATTGCCCAACAGGATATGCAGTTCAATGTCCGGCCAGTTTTCGGCTACGGACTGCATGGTGTTTCCCAGGCTGCTGTTGGGGACAATAGCAAGCACTTTTGTCTGCATAGCGCCACCTCCCATTGTGTACAGTACGATTGTAACACATGATCGGATATGTTTCAATATTAAACGTAATTTAGATATAAAAAGCTCGCGGCTGTATTTTGCACAAAAAAAGATGGTATGTTTTAAAATGAAACTGCGGCGCTATTGATGAGGTCGTATCGGAGCGCTATACTAAGTACAACGCAAGAAGAGGATACGGCAACAAGGTAATTTTCCGACAAACGGCAAGGAGAGTGGTTATGGATATACGAATCGATAAAGAAGTGATCCTGGATCTGCCCATGAGTTATGCCATCAACTTCCTACATACGCCGACGGGTATGTTAGGCGTGTGTGCCTCCGAGGGGCTGGGCGGCTGCTTTACCTTCCCGGTGGATACACTGGTGCCGGTGCAGCGTGTGTGGGAAAATGCCGGCGGCTGCATGAGCATCAGCCAGATCGCACCGGACGGGACTTTCCTGGCCGTGCAGAATTTCTTCAAGGGTTTCAATGCCAAGCAGGGGTGCATCGTGCGCTCCGCGCCGGACGGGCGGGGCGGATGGCATACGGAGCCGTTTCTGACGCTGCCGTATCTGCACCGCTTTGATGTCATTGACGTAGAGGGCAGGAAATACCTGATCGCAGCCACACTGTGCAGGAACAAAGAATTCAAGGAGGATTGGAGCACACCGGGTGCGGTGTACATCGGGGAACTCAGGAACGGGATGGATCCTCCGGAGGAGCTGCGGCCGTTGATCCCTGCCCTGACAAAGAACCATGGTTTTTATCGCGGGACCCATAATGGACAGAACTGTTTGCTGATCTCCGGCATGGAAGGTGTTTTTGAGATCGGTATTCCGCAGCACGCCGGTGATGAATGGCAGGTGGAATGCCTTCTGGAGCGTGAGATCAGTGATGCGGCTATCGTGGACATTGACGGAGATGGCGCGGAGGAACTGGTGGCTATCGAAGGGTTCCACGGCGACCATATCACCATCAATAAGCTGATCGACGGGGCCTGGCAGGAGGTCTATCGCTATCCTGCGCCGTTTGCGCATGTGGTGTGGGGCGGCGATATTCTGGGGAAGCCCGGTCTGCTGCTGGCTTATCGGAATGACAACGGCGGCCTGCTGCTGATGCGCAGATCGGAGAAAACGGGTGCATACTACATGGAGCATCTGTACATTGATGAGCTGGTGTCTCCGACGAATCTTGCGGTGGACAGCAGGGCCGACGTCTGCCGGATATACGCATCCTGCGGCCGCACCCAGCAGGTGGTGCGATATACGTTAACAAGAGCGTGACCCAGGGGGTCCGCTGCTTTCGTACCAAATAAATCTGAGAACAAGAAGGAGGACGAGTATGTCTAAAAACGCCAACGAGATCACGCGCGAACAGTGGATCATGGAGTGCTTCCCTGAGTGGGGCAGATGGCTGGTGGAGGACATCGAGGAAACGGATGTCAAGCCCGGTACCTTTGCCATGTGGTGGATGGGCTGCACCGGTATCTGGGTGAAAACGGAGAATGACACCAACCTGTGTATCGACCTGTTTTCCGGGAACTCCAAGATCTCCCATCACACCTGTGCGCCTGGGCAGAAGGGCCGCGACTATCAGCTGGCGCGTATTGCCGGAAGTGTCCAGCCCAACATGAATCCCCGCAATATCCCGCATGTGATGGATCCCTTCCAAATCAAGAAACTGGACGCCGTTCTGGCCACCCACGACCACAGTGACCACATGGATATTTACAGCACTGCTGCATTCCTAAAGCTGCCCGGTGTGCCGTTTATCGGGCCGAAGTTCAGCGCGGAGAAGTGGAGAGGCTGGGGCGTCCCCGAGGAGCGCATTATCCAGGTGAAGCCCGGCGACATGGTGAAGATCGGCGATACGGAGATCTATGCTGTGGATTCCTTTGACCGGACGGCGCTTATCACGGCGCCCCCCAAGGGTGAGATTATCGGCCGGTTCCCCGGCGACATGGATGACCGGGCTGTGAACTATGTCATCAAGACACCCGGCGGTACCCTTTACCACAGCGGCGACTCCCATTTCTCCAACTATTCCCTGAAGCACGGCAAGGACTTCGATATTGATGTGGCGCTGGCTTCGTTCGGTGAGAATCCCATCGGTATCACGGACAAGGTCACGTCCGCGGATGTGCTGCGTATGGCAGAGAACCTGCGCTGTAAGGTGATGATCCCCATCCACTACGACATCTGGCCCACGTTCTATGCCGACCCGGAGGAGATCGACATGCTGTACCAATTCAAGAAGGACCGCCTCCAGTACAAGTTCAAGACGTACATCTGGCAGGTGGGCGGCAAGTTCGTCTATCCTGACAACAAGGATGACCGCCGGTATATGTACCCCCGTGGATTTACCGACGCCATGGAATATGAGCCTAACATCCCCTTCCGTTCTTTCCTGTAAGGGACTATCTATCCGTACAATAACAAAAGAACACGAATGAAAAAGGAGTTGCTTATGAAACGCATATTCAGTCTGATCCTGGCCCTGGTCATGGCCTTTACACTGGTGGCCTGCGGCGATAAGCCCACGGATGCCAATACCGGCGACAGCGCAGACACCAGCAACTATCCCAACCGTGACATTACCGTGCTGGTCACCTTTGAGGCTGGCGGCACCACCGATGTGGCGGTGCGGACCTTCGTCAAGTACCTGCAGAAGTATGTTCCCACCACCATCAATGTGCTGAACATCAGCGGTTCCGGCGGTAACGTCGGCCTGGCCGAGGCTGTCCAGCAGGACCCTGACGGCTATTACTTCGTTATCCAGTCCGGGCCCTTCCCTATGAATGCCGCCCTGGGCAATGTGACTTTTACCTATGAAGATTTTGAGCACGTTTCCATGATGTTCCAGTCCTACATGGCGCTGGCGGTCCGTGCCGATTCTGATTACCAGACCTTCGATGATTTTAAGGCTGCGGCCACCGCGGCTGAGCCCGGTACCTTCAAGTACGGCGTGTATGCCGGCTCCCCCATGGTCTCCACCCGTCTGGCGCTGGAGGATGCCCTGGATGTGCAGTTCCATATCATCGACCTGGACAAGTCCAAGTCCACTGAGCTGTTGGCCGGCCGTGTGGAGGCCTACTGCGATGCGTATGCACAGCTCAAGCCCTATGTGGAGTCCGGGGACTTCCGCATCCTGGGTGTCTTTGCTGATGAGCGTCTGGAGCAGGATCCCGACATCCCCACCTTCAAGGAGATGGGCATTGACTACATCATCACCCAGCAGTGCTACGGTATGTGGGCACCCAAAGGTACCGACAGTGCCATCCTGGATTATATGAACAACGCTATCCAGCAGGCCTACAATGACCCCGAGCTGCAGGCTGAAATGGAGTCCCTGGGGTATGCCGCCCGCTACACCACCCGTGAGGAGTACACCACCTGGCTTAAGGATATTTACGCAAGCTTCGATGAGTTTGTGGCCGATATGGTAGGCTGACCACTTCCTCCTTTTCCGTGCGTGATGCCGGAGAACCATCCGGTTTTCCGGCATCACGCATACCTTCCAAGAAAGTAGAGGTTTACTATGGGAGAGATTATTTTCCTGATATTGATCGCGGCGGTTAGCGGCGTTTATCTGGGCCAGACCTTCAGTTATCCCATGCCGAAGCTGGACAACTCCGGCGGCCCGGCGCTGTTCCCGCAGATCATCTGCATCCTGCTCATCGTCATGGTACTGATAAGGATCATTACGATCGTGGCACGAAAGGATTTCAAGCACTTCCGCTTCTTAGAAATGTTCAAAGGCACTACGGGACTATTTTCCATCAGCGTCATCGTGATGATCCTTATCATGAAGCCGGTGGGATTTGTGGTGTCCAGCTTTGTGTTCCTGTCGGTGGTCAGTAATGCGCTCTATTATGCCAAGACGGATGATCGCCGGTTGGGCGGTACGGTGAAGATCGTCCTGCGTGAAGTGCTGTTCCTGGCCTTTGTGGTCGGGCTGTACTTCTTCTTTACCCGGATACTGTTTGTCGCGCTGCCCCAGGGTATCCTGAAGGGTTTGCTGTAAGGGATACAGGAGGTAGATCATGAATTATCTGAATGTTGCATTATCGCTTTTTACACCGGAGATCCTGGGCCTGATCCTGCTGGGCGTGGTCATGGGCATTATTTTCGGTGCCATTCCCGGCCTGAATACGCCCATTGCTATCGCACTGGTTCTTCCATTCACATATTCGATGGACGTGCTGCCCAGCATGGCATTGATCCTGGGCATCTATATGGGCGGTATTTCCGGTGGCCTTATCACCGCTATTCTGCTGAAAATACCGGGGACGGTGTCTTCGGTGGCCACCACACTGGACGGTTACCCCATGGCGCAGTCCGGCCGTGCGGCCGAGGCGCTGGCCATCGGTACGTTTTCCTCCTTTGTGGGTGGCATCCTGAGCTGCATCGCCCTGATGTTTATCTCTCCGCTGCTGAGTAAGGTGGCGCTGGCTTTCGGCGCGTGGGAATACTTTGGCGCGGCTTTCCTGGCATTGAGCTTTGTCTGTGTGCTGATGGACGGCAAAGTGGTCAAGGGGTTTATTTCCGTATTTATCGGGCTGCTGCTGTCCACTGTTGGTGTCAGCCCCATTGACGGGTCCGTTTTCCGTTTTACCTTCGGGAATATGTCTCTGTCCGCCGGATTTGATATGATCGCGGTCATTCTGGGCGCCTTTGCGCTGCCGGAGATGTTCCGCACCGCCGGAAAGATCCGTGAACAGGTCATCCCTACCAAGTTCCGTAAGCGCTGGTTCTATCTGCCCCGTCTGGAGGACATCAAGGGTGAGGTGGTGAACTTTGTACGCTCTGCGGTCATCGGTATCTTTGTCGGTATCCTCCCCGGCATGGGCCCCAGCGCTGCCGGCATGGTGGCCTATTCTCAGGCCAAGAAAAGCTCTAAGCATCCGGAGAAGTTCGGCACAGGCTGTGTCTCCGGGCTGGTGGCATCAGAGACCTCCAACAATGCGGTCACCGGAGGTGCGCTGATCCCTATGCTGGTACTGTCCATTCCCGGTGATACCTCCACGGCGGTCATCCTCGGCGCACTGATGATCCAGGGCATTACCTGCGGCCCGCTGCTGGTCATCAACAGTCCGGACCTGTTCAAGGCTGTGGTCGTTATCGCCGTTCTGGCCAACATCTTCATGTTTGTGGTACAGTCCAGTACCATTCGCCTGACCTCCAAGATCATTCAGGTGCCCCGCTATCTGCTGCTGCCGCTGATCGTTGTGTTCTGCACTGTCGGCGCGTTTACCATCAACAACCGTGTGTTTGACCTGTATGCGGTGCTCCTGTTCGCCGTGCTGGGATATATCCTGGAGGAGAACGACTATCCGCTGATGCCCATGGTGCTGGCATTCGTGCTGGGCAATATGACGGAATACAACTTCCGCCGTACCATCATGTATTATGGGTCCATCGGCCAGGCATTTACGTCCTTCTCCGTGGGGACTGTGCTGGTCGGATTGGGTATTATTCTGCTTGTCTCCGGTGTGATCCGTGATATCCCCGCTGTTGCTGCAAAGCGTGCCGCACGTAAGGCCGCCAAGGCGCAGAAGGCCGCGGTCGTTGAGAATGCAGAGATCCCTGCAGAGGCAGACAACACTTCTGGAAACTGAGCCCGGTCCGACTTTGTGTTCCAGAAGGCTCCAGGACCTTGTATTTTCAATGGCTTGAAAGGGCATAGGAACACGGAAGAGAACGGCAAGAAAACGAAAACCCTCTTTGTAATGGAAAGTGAGGTCGTACTATGAATACAACAATGAAAGGCATCGTCAAGGAACAGCCGGCTCCCGGCGCCGTGCTGCGTACGGGCCTGCCCATCCCTGCCGTGGGGGATAATGACGTGCTGGTCAAGGTGCGTGCCAGCGCTATCTGCGGTACGGATATGCATATCATGTCCTGGGGCGAGTATGCTGCCAGCCGTGTGCCCATTCCCATGGTTTTCGGCCATGAGTTTTCCGGAGATGTGGTCAAGGTCGGCAAGGATGTCACCGTATGTGCCGTGGGCGACCGCGTGGCGGGCGAGACCCACATCCCCTGTAACCACTGCTATCAGTGTGAGCATGATAACCGCCATATCTGTGAGAACATGAAGATCATCGGCGTTCACGTTCCCGGTTGCTTTGCTGACTATATCTCCATCCCGCAGGACTGTGTTTACCGCATCAGCGATAGTACCACCTATGAAGTGGGCGCCATGTTGGAGCCTATGGGTGTTGCTGTTCATGGTGTTGCCACTGCTGAGGTGAAAGGCAAGAATGTCCTGGTCTTCGGATGTGGGCCCATCGGTCTGATGGCGGTGGGGGCCTGCAAGGCTTGGGGCGCAAAGACTATCATTGCCGCGGACATCATGGCCAACAAGCTGGCTGTGGCCAGCGATATGGGCGCCAATCTGGCGCTGAACTCTATGGATGCCGATTTCCGCCAGCGCATTCTGGATGCTACGAATGGCGTGGGTGTGGATGTGGCGATCGACTATACCGGCAGTGCGCCCGCTGTGCAGTCCGGGCTTTCCCTGGTACGCAAGGGCGGCCGATTTGTGCTGGTGGGCCTGCCGAATAAGCCTATGACGCTGGATCTGGCGGATCTGATTATCTACAAGGAAATCACAATGATCGGCGTGACGGGCCGCCGTATGTACGAGACCTGGGAGCAGTGCGAACAGATCCTGGCCAGCGGTAAGTTTGACATACAAAAGGTTATTGGCGGTACCTATCCTTTGGAGAAGTTCGAGGAAGCCTTCCAGGCGCTGAAGGACGGCTGCCCCGGTAAGATGCTGCTTATCCCCTGAACCGGCTATTCCGATTGGGAGCGTATATGATAAAACTTCTCATCATTGCAGACGACTTTACCGGCGCACTTGATACCTGTGTGTCCTTCGCGGAAAAGCATATTCCGGCGCGGGTCCTGACGGCAAGGAAACTGGAGGGATGCCTTCCGGAGGACACGGAGGTGCTGGCGGTGGACACAGAGACACGCCATCTCCCCGCCCATGAGGCCTACGGCATTGTGCGGGACGTCGTCCGGTCGGCGGTGGAAGCCGGTATCCCGTACCTTTACAAGAAAGTGGATTCGACTTTGCGCGGCAACGTGGGTGCGGAGATCGCCGCTGTTATGGATGCGGCGGAGAGCGACAGCTTTTACTTTGCGCCTGCGTTTCCCGCCAATGGCCGCACCACTGTGAATGGCCAGCAGCTGGTGGACGGCGTTGCACTGCACCGGTCGGTTTTTGCGCATGATCCTCTGGAGCCTATGGTCACCAGTGACATAGCGGAGATCCTGCATCGGCAGACAGAGAAGCCAGTCTGCCATGCGGAGGCGGTGTCGCTGCCGCATATTTGGGAAAGCTGCCAGCCGGGTATCTGTGTGCTGGATGCTTCCTGTCAGGAGGAACTACGTTCCATCGCCGCTTTTGTTGCAGGAAAGGGGCGTTGCCTTGTAATGGGAGGCAGCGCCGGCCTTGCTGCGGGGCTCAGCGACAGCCTGCCCCTGCGCTGCTGCGTGCAGGAGGATTGCACTTGTCCCAGAGCACATCTCTTTTTGGTAGGCAGTGTAAACCAGGTGTCACTGGATCAGATCGACCGTGCCGCACGGCAGGGCTATCCGCTGGTGAGGCTCACCTTTGAGCAGCAGCTGAGCCGGAATTACTACCAGCGCGGTGAAAGTGCGGGGCTGCTGGATGCCATCATGGCGGCGCTGCTGCAAAAGAGGCAATGCATCGTTTCCACACTGGACAATCGTGGCCAGCTGCAGGATGCGGCGCAGTATGCCCGCCGCATTGCATTGGATCCGGCGGAGGTGTCTACGCGCATTGCCGCCAATATGGGTGTGCTGGTACAGCAGCTGCTGCGCCGCCCTGTTTCCATTGCGCTTATTGTCTTCGGTGGTGATACATTGCTGGGGATCATGCAGGCGATCCGTTGTCGCTGTATTATACCCATTCGGGAATTGCGCCCCGGTATAGTGCTTTCCCGCGCCGTATGCGAAGACGGTACCCTGACTTTAGTCACGAAAGCGGGGGGCTTCGGCACAGTGGATACTATCCCGTATATCAACAAGTGTTTGGACGAATGTACTTCACCGATCACAGAAGGAGGTTTAGACTATGTATAAGCCCGTCATCGGTATTTCTATGGGCGACCCGTTTGGCAACGGCCCCGAGATCACTATTAAGGCCCTGTCGGATGCCAGTGTCTACGACCGCTGCCGTCCGTTGGTGGTGGGTGATGCCTCCGCGCTGACCTACGCAGCCCGTGTTGCTCGAAAGGTGAGCGGTATCGACGTTACCATCCACCCTATTTCGGACACAAAGCAGGCACTGTATACGCCGGGCACAGTGGATGTGCTGGACATGCAGCTCGTTCGCCCGGAGGATATTCCTCACTGGAATGACGATACCTGTGCCCCCTTTGGCCTGGGAGCTACCAGGTTGGGCGGCGAGGCGGCTTTTCGTTATGTGGTGCAGGTCATTGATCTGGCTATGCGCGGCCTGGTGGACGCTACGGTCACGAATGCCTTGAGCAAAGAGGCCATAAACGTGGCCGGTCACCATTTCAGCGGCCATACCGAGATATATGCCCATTATACCGGTACGCGCTCCTATACCATGATGCTGGCACATGGAGATCTGCGCGTGGTGCACGTCTCTACACACGTGTCTTTGCGGGAGGCATGCGACCGTGTCCAGCGCCAGCGGGTGCTGGATGTGATCCGCATCGCACATCAGGGCTGCCGTGCGTTGGGGATCGAACAGCCGCGTATCGCGGTGGCGGGGTTGAATCCCCACTGCGGTGAAAACGGCATGTTCGGCACCGAAGAGATCGAGCAAATACAGCCCGCTATCCATGATGCGCTGGCGGAGGGCATCTGTATCCCGGACGGTAAGCCTACGCCGCCGGACACCGTGTTCTCCAAGGCTATTGGCGGCTGGTACGATATCGTAGTGGCCATGTACCATGACCAGGGGCACATTCCCCTGAAGGTCAAGGGCTTTGTCTATGACCGTCAGGCGCAGAAGTGGGAGGCGGTGGCCGGCGTCAATGTGACGCTGGGACTGCCCATCATTCGGGCATCTGTGGATCATGGAACGGGATTTGGCCACGCGGGCAGCGGCCACGCCAACGCCATAAGCCTTGTCAACGCCATGGACTACGCCATCCGTATGGCACATACGCGCACTGAGAACTGTTAAAATGAAAAAGAGCAGGCCCCCATACCCGCTGGCAGCGGGTGTGGGGGCCTGTCTGCGGAGGGCATGGAGAGAGGCAGGCCGTCTGACTTTACAGCTTCCAGCCCACGGCCTGCTCACGGCCGCGGGTGAAGCGGCGATAGATGCCGTCCTGTGCCAGCAGCTGGTCGTGGGTGCCGCGCTGGACGATTCGGCCTTTGTCCACCACGAGTATCTGATCGGCGCGGCGGACGGTCTTCAGCCGGTGAGCGATCATGATAACCGTTTTCTCCTGTGTCAGCTCTCGAATGGCGTCCATCAGCTCTTTCTCGTTTTCCGGGTCCACGTTGGCCGTGGCCTCGTCCAGAATGATGATGGGGGCGTCCTTCATCATGGCGCGGGCGATGGAGATGCGCTGTTTCTCGCCGCCGGAGAGATGACCGCCGCCGCTGCCTGCCATCGTGTCAAAGCCGTTTTCCAGCCCCATGATGAAGTCATAACAGCCGCAGTCACGGGCTGCCTGTTCTACCTCGGCATCGGTGGCGTCGGGCCTGCCCATGCGGATGTTCTCGCGCACGGTGGTGTCGAACAGGAAGTTGTCTTGGGACACATAGGCTACCAGCCTGTGATAGTGCTCGGCGGAGATATGGCGGATGTCCGCACCACCCACGGTGATGCTGCCCATGGAGAGAATAACGATGAGGACAAATTTCTCAGGTGTCAGGGTGCCGTTTTTCAGCAGCAGGCCGCCGATGGGAAGCACCGACAGCAGCGTGGCGGGCATGATGTTCATGGCAAAGATGAAGTAGAAGTTGCTCTTGTTCATCCAGTCGATGTAGCTGCGGGCGCACTCCTTGGCGGCGGAAACGAATTTCTCGTAGCTGCTTTTCGCCTTGCCGAACACCTTGATGACCTCGATACCGCCGATGTACTCCACCGCCGTGTCGTTGAGGGTGTTGGTGGCCGCCACGGTGCGGGCGTAGTTCTTGTTGTAGCCCGCCATCATCAGCAGGAAGAAAACCATGCCGAGCGGGAACGTGATGAGTGAAGCAAGCGCCATGCGCCAGTCGATGACAAACAGATAGATCAATGTTGCCAAAGCGACGGCGGCGTTGCTGCTCATCTCGGGGATGACGTGGGCCAGCGTGGGTTCGGTGCTGTCCACACGCTCCACCAGGATGTTTTTCAGCTCGCCGGAGCCTTTGGCCTGTACGTCGCCCAGGGGCATGCGGGCAAGCTTGGCAAGGCCTTGCCTGCGGATATTGCCCAGCACGGCGAAGGTGGCCCTATGGGACTGGGCCGTGGACAGAGAATGCAGCAGCACACGCAGCAGCCAGAAGGCGGCCATCACCGCGCAGTCTGTCAGGTAGCCGGGAAGGTCCCGGTCCCCGGCCAGCAGTTTGCCGATGACACGTGCCATCACGAAAAACGGCAGTATCTGAAACGCCGCGCCGGCGACGGCGAAGAGCACGCCGCCGTATCAGCGCCGCCAGCCGCACCATGCTGTCGTAGTCCAGGCCGCTGGTGGGCTCGTCGAACACCAGCAGCTCCTTGCCGCAGACCATGGCTGCGGCCGCGGCCAGCCGCTGCTTCTGTCCGCCGGAGAGGGTGTTGGGGTGGCGCTCACGGAAGGGGGCGAGGCCCAGCGCATCCAGCGTTTTGTCCACCAGCGCCGTGTCCGGGCGGCGGATGCCGAAGGTGCACTCCGCCTCAACGCTTTCGGCAAAGAGCTGGTAGTTCACGTCCTGCATGACCATATAAGAACGCTTCGTGCGTTCCTTCGGCCTCTGTGATTGCCGTTCCACAGATACGAGCCGAATGCTTCCTTATGCAGGCCGCAGAGGGCGCGGGAGAAGGTGGTCTTACCGGCGCCGTTGCGGCCCACGACCGCGATCACGTCGCCGGGCGCGGCGCGCAGGGAGATGTTGCTCAGCACCGGCTGCTTTTTGTATGCCAGCGACACATTTTGAAGCTCCAGCATCGGCGGCTGTTTGGGCACGGCAGCACACACAGGCCTTTCCTCCCGCAAGTCGATGGCCCGCAGGCCCAGCTCCTGACGCTGCACCGCGGGCAGAGCGCGAAGCTGCTCCGGCGTCCAGTCGCCGGCGATGCGGCCGTTCTCAAAATAAATGACGCGGTCGGCCACATCCATCAGGTAATAGAGCCGGTGCTCTGCCGCAACGATGGTTTTCCCCTGGGACTTGATGAGCCGCAGATGCGCCCGCAGCGCTTCGATGGAGGCCATGTCCAGATTAGAGGACGGCTCGTCCAGCAGGTAGACCTCCGGGCCCATGGCGTAGACCGAGGCGAAGGCGATCTTCTGCTTTTCGCCGCCGGAGAGGGCGAAGATGCTGCGGCCGAGGAGGTTTTCGATATGATCCACCTCCACATACCCCGGCTCAAAGAGACGCTCAATGGAGATATGCCTTTGGGAATATGCGCACTTGCCGTGCTGCTCCTCCCACAGCTTGAATTTCACCAGATCCTGTCCCGTGGGGTGTTCCTTGCTGTATTCCGTGCGGATGCGCGCCATGATCTGTTCATTGCGGGTGCGGTTTTCGTCCATATCCTTTTTCATCTTGCTGCGTTCCGCGAAGTCGCGGGCCATCTCCCGCGCCAGGTCGATGTTGATAAAGGTCGGACTGCTGCCGCGTTCCCTGATAATGGCGTTAAGAACCTTCACTATTTGCGAGATCGCACGCCGCACAACAGGGCTTGTCACATCTGCGAAATCTTCCTCCGTAGGGTGGAGAAGGCGCGTCCGTGTTTCACCGTCATGTCCCTTGAAATCATATCCCGCAGCGGTACAGGCCTCATCGTACGTCATTCCTTTTTCCAGAAAAGGGATCAGCTTATCGCAGGCTTTTACGGAAAGGTGGCCGAATTTGCTGAAGCTCATCGTCTCGGCAATGTCGATCTCCCTCTCCGACAACCCGACCGCAGCCAGACGAGGGCGGATATTGGCGGAAGTCTTGTACGTGGAGAGAACGCGTCCCAGCTCATTTTTCTGCTGGCGGGTCAGTCCGTCAAAATGGGTTTTTGACAAGCTTGTTGAAAGCCGCCCGCATTTGGTGATAGGCTTTGAGATAGCAGAATTTTGTTTTCTTTTCCGCCTCCTCATAGTCCTCTGCGTTCCGATAAAACACCGCATTAAACGTCGTATCTGCGGGGATCTCCAGTTCCTTGCGAATGCGGGAGAAATTTAGCTCCTTCGTTTTGTGTGCCAGTGCGATAAGCACCTCCCGCTGCGCGCCGGAAAGCGGATTGCTTTCGCCGCCGCAGACCAGCCGCAGGTGGTTGACATTCTGAAGCAGCGTAAAATATTCAAAGGAATAGCTGGCCTTTGCCGCACGCGGCTCTCCTGTTTCCAACGTACACTTGCCGATCATCTTTTCGATTTGACTTCCCCCATAGGGGCTGCCCTGCCCAGGACCTTCGTCAAAGGAGCGCTGACTCAGGAGTATTTCTAGATAGTGATCTTCCAGCTCTGCTGACGCAAAAGTCTGTTCCCGCTCACGCTGGGCCGTGAAGATGGCGCGGACTTCTTCCTCCACCATGTCCCGTCCTACCGTTGCAAGGTATTTGCCGCCCTTGTTCCGTTTGTTGGTGCTGTACTGCGGGTCTTTCAGCAGCATTTCACCCACCGTGCGGTAACCCTTTTCGGACATGAGCGCCCGGTTGGCCGTTACGGCGGCAAGCAGTTCGCCGTCCTCTTTCGATGTGCCGGACTTGCGGTTGGATCGGAATCCCCGCCGCTGCGCGATATGCAGAAGGATACGAGCGAATCCGGTGTTTGACATCGGGGCATCCAGCGCTGCAACGCGCAGTGCGTAAATATCCTCCAGTTTTCCATCAAAAAGGGTATCCAGCTCCGCTTGAGAGACAACCTCTTCTGCCACAAGAAGGAGGCGGATGCGTTCTAAACGGTGCTGATGCCGACGCAGGCGGCGGCGCACGCTTCGAGCCTCCCGCCGGGGTGCCGCCAGAGAATCGCCTGTTTTGGGCTGTTCGGCGGCGTCAAAAACGCGAGAGCCCATATTGATGATGCCGAAAGGCCTGTCCTCTCCGTCCAAAGCGACGACCGCCCAGCCTACCGACGCAATACCAATGTCAAAACCGATGGCGTATGGATACATAGCATGTCCTCCTCATACTCCCGGATAGAGATAACGCCCCGCTTACGCGAGACGTTAGAGCTCTGCGGTGTACTACCTTATCATAGTAACCTGCATAGTTCTTGGTATGGTATAAAGAACTATGACCAATATAACACGAATTTCAGCAAATTGCAAGTGCTCTGTATATTTTTCTGTCTATTCTGCGGACACCGTCTCCGCCGCAAACTGCCGTCCCGTGTGGTCGATGGTGTAGTCCCCCGTCAGGATCAGCTGGCTGATGGGCAGCACGGTATAGCCGTCGTTGATGAGGTATTCCAGGATCCGCGGCAGCGCCTCCGGCGTGTGAAGCGCCGCATTATGGAACAGCACGATACTCCCCGGCTGCACCCTGGACGTCACCCTTTGATAGATGGTGTCCGCATCATAGTCCTTCCAGTCCAGAGAGTCCACATCCCACTGGATGGGCTCCATGCCCAGCGAGCGGACGGCGGAGATCACATGGTCGTCATATTCGCCGTAGGGACAGCGGATCAGCGTGGGACAGCAGCCGGTGACAGCCTCGATCTTGTCGCAGCTGGCCTGGATATCCGCCACGATCTGGGAGGTACTGAGACTGTTATAGTGGTCGTGATGGTCAGAATGGCTCATGACCTCATGGCCCGCGTCGTGGAGCGCTTTCACCGATTCCGGATACTTATCCACCCAGTCCCCCACCACGAAAAAAGTAGTCTTCACGTTATACTTCGCCAGAATGTCGATCAAATGCTGGGTATCCTCGTTGCCCCACGCGGCGTCGAAGGAGATGCTGCACAGCTTCTCCTTCCGCTCCACCGAATAGATAGGCAGCTGCCGCTGGGCGGCCGCCGCCGTGCGGGAGGCGGGATACAGCGTTACATAGAAAATGCCCGCCGCCACCGCCAGCGTACACAGCACCGCCAGTACCCGCCGGTGCAGCAGGAAGATCCGCACCCGTTTCTCTTTCATACGATCCCCGTCCTTTCTGGTGTCCAGCCTATGCGTGCCGAAGGGGAAAAATGCCCGGCACGCGGGCCCAGAGGTATACGTCTTAAGAAAACCTTAATCTCCCCCGTGATTGTTTCTTAATCCGGCGTTTGCTACCATAGAAGCAGCATAAGAAGAAAGGATGTGCCTCTATGGAGACCACGCTGCGCACCATCAACGCCGTTATCTCGGCGCTGTTTTTTATCTGCTATACCTATCAGTTCCTCTATATCCCGCTGGTGCTGGCAAAAAAGCCCAAGCCCCTTACCGCACCGGCACGGCCCCACCGCTACGCGGTGCTGATCGCCGCCCGGAACGAGGAGAACGTCATCTCCGGCCTGCTGGAGAGCCTACGGGCGCAGACCTATGACATGTCCCTTGTGACGGTGTTCGTGGCGGCGGACAACTGCACCGACCGCACCGCCGCCATCGCCCGGACCCACGGCGCGGTGGTCTATGAGCGGTTCAACCATCTGAACGTGGGCAAGGGCTATGCCCTGGACTTCCTGCTGCAGCACATCGGCGCGGACTATCCGGCGGGGTTTGACGGTTATTTCGTGTTTGACGCCGACAACCTGCTGGCCCCGGACTACATCGAGCGGATGAACGAGATGTTCTCCAACGGCCACGAGATCGTCACCAGCTACCGCAACAGCAAGAACTTCGGCGGCAACTGGATCAGCGCCGGATACGCTCTGTGGTTTCTGCGGGAGAGCCGCTACCTCAACGGGGCGCGCACCCGCTTGGGCAGCAGCGCCGCAGTGGGCGGAACGGGCTTCCTGTTC
>ERZ1026854.736-NODE-736-length-22355-cov-9.810000_pt1 | contig 22355 bp, 19 predicted proteins | sample MGYA00380157_ERZ1026854 | MGnify/ENA primary metagenome ERZ1026854 (study PRJEB33269, sample SAMEA4719793) | human gut metagenome | biome: human-associated habitat; feature: organic feature; material: feces | place: Cameroon | collected 2013-10 ... | reverse complement strand
AGAAGAACCGACAGATGACCCGAATGAGGAAACACCTGAAGACGGCAGCAGTGATTCTTCAGAGGAAGGGGCGAGTGATGACAGTGACAATGGTTCAGAGGATGATGCTACTTCCGATGATACTTTTGATGAAATGAGCGCTTAATGCGCAGGCAGATCCCCTCTTACAGAAAACTGTAGGAGGGGATTTTGTATAGTACTGCATGGTCTTACTGAGAATCCTGTCTTTCAAATAAGATCTCTGCGATCATCTATGATGATCCTGCATTGATTTCTGTCTTATTACATAGCAGCTCTTGAATTTTTAAATAAAATATCATATAATTAAGGAAACGCTGATCAATACGTTTCAGCCGTTTTTCAAAATGTACTCAATGGCGGAAAAAACTACATTTCTCAAAACGACGAAACGAACACTTTGCATTATCAGCGTATCCTTAAATCAAAGCAAAAAATCACATAAAGGTAGAAAAATATGAAAAGATCGGCATCGTTATTTCTGACTTTTTTAAAGATAGGAGCGTTTACCTTTGGCGGAGGCTACGCAATGATCGCGCTCCTCGAAAATGAATTCGTCGAAAAGAGAAAGTGGATAGACAAGGACGAATTTCTTGATATGGTTGCCGTTGCGGAGTCAACTCCCGGGCCGCTTGCGATAAACAGCGCTACTTATATCGGCTATAAGCTGGAGGGCGTTGTCGGAGCGGCACTGGCGACGCTTGCGGTAAGTATTCCGTCGTTTATAATAATTTTCTGTATTTCGTTGTTCCTTGACCAATTTCTTGATTTGAAATATGTTTTCTATGCTTTTAAGGGAATACAGGTATGCGTGGTGTATCTGATATTATCGGCAGGGATAAAAATGCTCGGCGGACTTGAAAAAAATCTGTTCAACACAGTAATACTGCTGACGGTCATTGCCGCTATGCTGTTCTGTTCGCTTTTTGCCGTTTCTTTTTCCTCCGTGTTTTATGTACTCATAAGCGGTGCGGTAGGAGTTTCGGTGTATTTGCTCAAAAAGCTTGGGGGAAGGAACAAAAAATGATATATTTAAAGCTGTTTCTTACCTTTTTGATGATAGGAAGCCTTTCTTTCGGCGGAGGTTACGGAATGATATCCCTCGTGAGGGAAACGGTCATATCAAATGGCTGGCTGACGGAAAGTGAGTTTCTGAATTTTATCGCAGTTTCGGAATCGACTCCGGGTCCTCTTGCAGTCAATATAGCAACGTTCGTCGGCTCTTCGCAGGGAGGTTTGCTTGGCTCGCTGTTGGCCACGCTTGGGGTCATTCTGCCGTCGTTTGTGATAATCCTGCTGATAGCGGCTGTTCTGAAAAACTTTATGAAATATAACGGCGTTAATGCTTTCCTCACGGGCGTTCGTCCTTGTATCGTCGCAATGATACTTGCAACGGATGTAAGTATGGCTCTTTCGACTTTGCTCGGGATAAGTGATGTGACAGACAGCATCGTCCCCGATATAAGATCGGCGGCGCTGTTCGCCGTTTTGTGGATATTGCATTTTGCCTATAAAAAAGCAAAAAAATCTGCTCCGCCGCCGATACTTATGATATTGCTCTCGGGAGTTCTTGGCGCGGTGATTTTTTCGGTTTAAATATTCTTTAAGCAACAAACCGACAGTGATCGTTTCTGACCACTGTCGGTTTGATTTTTTATATGGTATTCACCCAGACCCTCATATCGTTCTCGCCGCGGTTGCCCCATGTGTAATAGGGAACGGCGGCCGCATCAAACGGGGTAAGCTTTTCCGCTTCGCCGCTGTAAAGATCATCGCAGTCCTCAGCGCGGAAAGCCTTTGCAGTGAGCTTTACCGTTCCGCCGAGAAGCTGCGGTTCAAATTCTCCGACAGCAGGCGGTTGGCTTCGGTCAAGGCGTATCGAACGCACATCGTCATTGTCCGCGCCCTCAAAACAGTAAACGAGAGGACCTCTCATAAGCGCTGTCATTCCCGTAAGTCTTGGGACTTTGTTTGACGCTCTTACAAATCTCGGCGTTCCGTCAAGGGAAAGCTCGATCTCCGTTTTTTCGTCTGCATCAATGTAAATATATCCATTCTCGGGAATGGCCGAAGTAATCTTGCCGTTGACTATGAGAGAAAATTTCCTGCTCTGTTTCGGTATGCGAACAGCAACTTTTCCGCTGCCCGAAACGGTGTATTTTATCGTCATATCATAAGGATAAGAGGTTATACATTCAAGCTTCATACCGTTGGAAAAGCTTACTTTTCCCGATGCGAAAAGGTGACAGTAAACAGTATCGCCCTTTTCACCGTAAGCATATTTGCCTATCGAGCCGATGAGTCTTGCAGCGTTCGGAGGACAGCAGGCACAGGCGTACCACTTCGGGCGTGAGGGCAGAACGTGTGAATGTGTGCAGGCTTTTCCCGAAATGCCGATGTCGACTTCAAGCGGATTTACATAGAAAAAGCGCTTTCCGTCAAGCTGCATTCCTGCAAGAACGGTGTTGTAAAAAGCAAGCTCCATAACATCGCCGTACTCGCCGTTTATCTCGTTTTCGAGCATCTTTTCCGCAAAGAATATCAAGCCTATCGCCGCGCAGGTTTCGGAGTAAGCCGTGTCGGGCGGCAGGTCGTAGTCAACCGTGAAAGCTTCGCCCTGAACGGTCGAGCCTATGCCGCCCGTTATGTACATTTTTCTGTTGACGATGTTTTCCCATAAGCGGCGGCAGGCTGCAAAAAGTTCTTTGTCCTCTGTTTCGGCGGCGAGGTCAGCCATTCCCGTATAAAGATATACCGCGCGGACAGCGTGTCCAACCGCTTCGGTCTGTTCACGGACGGGCTTCGCACTCTGACGGTAATCATTGCTCCAAGGGTCACTGTTCCATACGCTCCAGCTGCGTTTTTCCGCTTCCCTTGACCAGAAATCGGGCGCTTTTCCGCGTTCGTTGATGAATTTTTCTGCAAGTTCAAGAAAATGCTTGTTTTCGGTAAGACGGTATAATCTCAGCAGTGCGAGTTCTATCTCGGGGTGACCGGGTATTCCCTCGGTATTTTGCGTGACAAAACGGTCATAGATGCACTCAGCATTCTTTACGGCAACGTCAAGAAGCTTTCGCTTTCCCGTTGCTTCGTAATAAGCGCAGGCGGCTTCGATGAGATGTCCCGAGCAGTAAAGTTCGTGTCCCTCGAGCAGATTTGTCCAGCGTTTCTTCGTGTCCTTTACAGTGAAAAATGTGTTGAGATAGCCGTCCTTGTCCTGCGCATCGGCGATAAGGTCAATAAGACCGTCAGCCTGACGTTCGAGGTTTTCATCAGGCTTGTCTGCGACAGCATAAGCCGCCGCTTCGAGCCATTTGTAAGCATCACTGTCCTGAAAGATCATTCCGTAAAAGCCGTCTTCGGTGTCTTCACCTCTGAGAGCCTTTGCGGCGTTGATAAAGTTGGCGGCAACGTGGCTCTTTTCCGCACCGTCAGCCTTGTCCCAAAGCACACTGTACTGATAAGGGATAACTTCGGTGTGGACGATGTCCTGATATTTTTCTGTAAATCCCGATGCTTTGTATGAAGTAACGGGTATCTGTTTCTGTGTTTTCATAGGCTGCCCCTCCTTGCGAATTTTAGCCCTTTTATATTATAGTATCACAGATCGGCATCTGAAATGGAGAAAAGTTTTGAATTTATGGAAAATATTATTGGAATTGGGTCTGTATGACTATCTCAGATTGTTATAAAATTCAGTAGTTGTTATTACAAGTTATGCAATTTGTATATATTTATCCTGCGTTTTGTTATCTTGATTCAAAATTTATAATAGGCGAATTTTTAACAGCTGTCTATACAATTCAGTATAAATTTTATAAAATAAAAAAGTGCGTCATCTGTTGCTTATCTTATTTTATAAGCTAAAATTTATATAAACTGCGCTTGTATTATCAACGAATTTGTATAATAGGACGAAATTGTACCTCTTGTTATAAAAAACCTCTTGACATTTGCCCTGCACAAAAGTCTATACTTAGGTCAGAAACAAAAAGCAGGTAAGAAAAAGAAAATGCAGCAATGAAAATGCAATAATGCATTGATGGACAGATCGCTGCTATAAAAAACGATATGAATTTCAGGAGGTATGCAAAATGCAAAGATCAACCGAAAGAATGCCCGGAATGACAACGTATATGAAGCTGCCTTACACAAAGAACCCCGAAAATCTGGATTTTATTGTGGCAGGCGTTCCGTTCGATACGCTGACAACAGCCAGAGGCGGTACAAGACTTGGCCCTGAGGCGATCAGAGGCGCTTATGGAAACAATGTTTACAATCCCGATCTGAAAATACAGATCTCCGATTATCTTGAAGGCGCTGATTACGGCGATATTCCCGTTTTTAACGGAAATGCCTTTAAGACGTTTGATTCTATCACTGAACACGTTGAGGGGTTTTTAAGAAAGGGTATGACTCCTGTTATCCTCGGCGGAGATCATTCGATCGCTTTTCCCGAACTGAGAGCATACAGAAATGTTTTCGGAAAGGTCGCTATCGTACACTTTGATTCCCATTCGGATACAAGCTATCACGAGATTGACCCCGAAGCTCCGTCCGACCACGGAACACCGTTTTTCGATGCTATCAATGATAATTGTATTCTCACCGAACATTCTATTCAGGTCGGAATGAGAGGATACGTCGGAACTTGCCATGTTCATGACTTTGCGAAGAATTCGGGAATGGATATGATACCTGCGACCGAGCTTCACGCTATCGGTATCGACGAGGCTGCCGCACGGATAAGAAAAAGACTTGCGGGCGTTCCCGTTTATGTTACATTTGATATTGATTTTCTTGACCCTGCTTATGCGCCGGGTACGGGAACTCCCGAGAGCGGCGGCTTCTCGACAAGGCAGGCGCTCGAACTTATGAGAAAGTCGCTCATCGGAATGGATATCAAGGGCTTTGACATTGTTTGCGTCGATCCGCTTTATGATATCAGCGATATCACAGCAATGGCAGGCTCGAGGATCACATACGAATTCATTTCACTTTTAGCCTGCAAAAAGGCAGGAATCACATCCTATAAAGAATTCGGAGAATAAAAGAGGGGAGCGATAAAAATGAAACAGACTTTGTTCAATGAAAACTGTCCGTCCTATGCGGGAATTTCCACCTTTCAGAATATCCCGTTCCAAGCTGAACTTGACGGAATGGATTATGCGGTCGTCGGTATCCCGTATGACTGCTCATCGGTAATGAGAGCAGATGCGCGCTTCGGTCCGAACGATATGCGTTCCGAGCCTTCGTTCAAGTCGGGTATCGGCTGGTCGTCCGATCTTCAGATACAGGTTGGAGATGACTTCTGCGGAACCGACCTCGGCGAAGCTCCGATCAAGTTCGGATATCTTGCTCCGTCTTTGAGGATCGCAGAGGAATATACAGCGAAGATAATCAATAAAGGTGCGATCTCTATTGCAGTAGGCGGCGGTCAGATCATCACGCTCGCAGAGCTCAGAGCAGTAAAGAATAAGTACGGAAAGGTCGCTCTTGTTCATTTCGATTCAAACAGAGATGTAAGGAACTTCGGTGCTGAATATGACGATGCAACTGCTATAAGAAAGGTCATCGAGGAAGAGCTTATCGACCCTGCCCATTCCATTCAGCTTGGAATAAGGGGCGGCTACTACAGCAAGGAAGAATGTGACTATGCAAAGGACCTAGGAATGAAGGTGCTTACCGCTTCGCAGATGCACGAAATGACGCGAAGCGAGATAATGTCCGTCATTGCCGAAACGGTAGGAGATATGCCCTGCTTTATATCTGTCGATATGAGCTTTGTCGATCCTGCTTTTGCTCCTGGGGTAACAACTCCCGTAAGCGGCGGCTTCGCTTCGGTCGATATCCGTCAGATCATCAGATACATCGGCGTTGAGCTTGATGTAAAGGCAATGGACGTTGTTGATTTCACGCCGTCCTATGACCCGGGACATATCACAGCCCAGCTCGTTGAAAGCATTATGCGTGACAGCGTTGCGGCTTTTGCAAAAAGAAAAGCCAACAAGAACGGAGGTAAGAACAATGCTTGATAATTTCCAGCCCGAATTCACGGGACTCTATACATTCCTCGGATTTGAATATACAAAGGATATCAAAGATGCAGATGCGGTCTTTTACGGAATGCCGTTCGACCTCGGCGTAACTAACCGCCCCGGCTGTAAGTTCGGCCCTAACGCTATCAGAAAGTTTTCTTCCTGCAAGAATTATCATGAAGAGCTTGATTTCAATATTCTCGATAATTTCAAAGCGGTCGATTACGGCAACTTCGATATGCCAGTTTCCTATATTGAAAAGAGTATGGAAAAGGTCATCACCGAGCTTTCGGGAATACTTGAAAATACCGACGCGGTAACTATCGGTGTCGGCGGAGATCACACATTGGCTTTCCCTGAGCTTTCCGCGTTGAAGAAGAAATACGGCAAGGTGGCTATCGTGCATTTCGATTCACATACCGATACTTGGGCAGGCGAGTATTTCTCGGGGCAGACAGCTATCCACCACGGCACTCCGTTCCGCCTTGCTCTTGAGCAGGAATGTATCGACGGCGCTCATTCAATTCAGGTCGGTATGCGCGGCGGACTTAATTCCGTTCACGATCATGACTATGCTTTCTCCAATGGATTCGAGATCATTCCCGCAAATGAGCTTGCTGATATCGGTATGGAAACTGCTGCTGACCGTATCCGTGCAAAGGTCGGAGATGCGCCCGTTTTCGTAACATTCGATATTGATTTCCTTGACCCTGCGTTTGCTCCGGGTACAGGTACTCCCGTTATCGGCGGTTTCACTACAGCCGAAGCTTTGAAGCTGCTCCGACTTTCGCTTACGGGACTTAACATTGTGGGAATGGATCTTGTTGAGGTTGCTCCCGAGTATGACCCTGCCGAGATCACATGCGTAGCCGCAAGAGATATCCTCCGCGAATTTACAGCGATACTTTCTTACAATAAGAATATTCTTAAAGTTAAGAAGTCGGGAAAGTAAACTGTTTTTACTTAAAATGCACCCTGCAGCTTTGGCTGCGGTTTGCAGATATACTCCTTTTTCACTTTCTGAAACATCTCCCTATGTTTCATGCCTGCTTCTGTGCTGAGAGGCAGGCATCTTTTGTTAGAACCTGTCTTCATAAGAAATGTATGCTTGAAAATCCGCATACATTTCTTATGAAGACAGGCTCTGAAAATTAGTATTATAAACGAAAGGTCAATATTGATATGGATAAAGATATAATTGAGTTTGCGGCTCTTGCGAGTTCGGGAAAAGAGTACAATGACGTTTGCGAAGCCGCCAATAAAGCAAGACACCGCTGCCGTCAGCTTACAAGAGCGCTCGCGGCAGCGGGTGAGTATGAAGATGATATAAAAAATGCGATATTTGATGAATTATTCGGAAGTTACGGCAAAAATCTGATAATTGAGCCCGGTTTTCAGTGCGATGTCGGTTCAAATATCTTCATCGGAGATAATGTACTGCTGAATTTTGACTGTATTATCCTTGATTATGCCGAAGTGCATATCGGGAACAATGTTTTATGCGGTCCGAGGACGGGACTTTACACTGTGAATCATTCCCTTGACCCAGAAAAGCGCAGGAACGGTGCTTGTACTGCGAAGCCTATTGTTCTCGGAGATAATGTATGGCTCGGCGGCGATGTGAAGATAACGGGAGGCGTTACGATCGGTGAAAATTCCGTCATAGGCGCAGGAAGTGTTGTAACAACGGATATTCCGCCGAATGTTATCGCCGCAGGTGTTCCCTGCAAGGTTATAAGAAAAGTCGAAGAAAAATGATATGTATTGTAAGAACCTGTCTTCATAAGAAATGTATGCGGATTTTCGAGCATAATTTTGTTGCAGACAAGGCAAAAATCCGCAGGCGTGCTGCCGCACGGCAAGGATTTTTAACGCAGTATGCAGCAAAATTTGCCGAAAAGACGTGTGCATATGCTTATGAAGACAGGTTCTAAGTGCTGATATGATCGTTTGGTCAGATCAGCACTTCTTTTTTACTCTAAGCTGCATTTCTATAGAGAATTCTTTTTCCTTGTCGGTTATGGTGAGGTCGATAGGGAAATAGCAGATAACGTAATTATCCGCAGGAACAAGATCGTTTTCCTCCATATATTCGGTTATCTTGGCGAAGCATTTTCTGTAGCTTTCTTTTTCAAGCCCGTCCGAGGAGAATATGGTAACATAATCTCCCGCAGGGAAGCTTCGGCTGTATTCCTCGGGAGCGCTGTTGGGAGCGGCGAAAATAAACGGTATGTATTCATTTCCGAGCTTATTGCTGTGCGAAAGGGGAAGAAAATGTCCCATTCTGTTGGTCGCAAGGATAGGACTGAGGTCGGAGAGCTTTTTTTCGAGAAGCGTATAGCTCATTCCGAGCGCTTCGCTGTTGTCCACGATCGTCTTGGTGGTGATGCAGTACCGTTCGGTAAGAGAAACGATGCGCGGTGTCATTTCTTCCCGAGGCTTTTGTATTTCGTGAAGATAGTCGAGCTTCTGGCGGAGAACCCTTTCAAGCTCGTTGAGTTCTTTTAGCTTTGAAAGGACTTCTGTGTGCTTGTGGTCGAGCATTTCTATTGATTTTGCGACGTTTCTTTCTTTAAAATATTCGGAGATAGCGTCTATAGAAAATCCAAGCTGACGGAGCTCCTTTATCGTTCCGAGCTGTTCGTACTGCAATATAGAATAGTATCTGTAGCCTGTTTGTTCATCGATATGTACAGGCTTCAAAAGTCCCGTGCGGTCATAATGCCGCAGGGTTTCGGAAGTTACTCCGCGGAGTTTAGCGAATTCCGAGATAGTTAAAAAGCCGTTTTTGTTATCCATTATGATCCCTCCAAACGCTGCTTCGGGCAGGCAGATGCGCCTTGTCCGATTTTTTATATTTTCTATTATAAATAAAGTGTTCCGCTGTGTCAATAAGAGTAAGTGAAGTTTTACATTTTTGCATAATTGATGTAACAAAAATTGCATATTTGCAATTTTGGCGTGTGTTGAAAAATGTCACAATACGAGTTCAAAAAGTGCAATGTTTTTATTGTGAATTCAACAAAATTTATAAAAATGCGAAAAAACACTTGACTTTTGCGTTGGACAAAGGTTTATTCTATTGTCAGAGAGATAAATCACAATATGATTATTAAAAAAGATAATTTTACAAGTTTTGATTGTGAAACTTGCAAAATGCTTGATAACAAAGGAGAGATGGATCATGAGTGAACTTAGATCTTCCGATTTCCAGGATATGATAATCCTTGCAGGTCTGAACAAGAAATTCGGTGACTTTACTGCGGTAAATGACCTTAATGTAAATGTAAAAAAAGGAGATTTCCTTACGCTCCTCGGTCCGTCGGGCTGCGGAAAGACAACAACGCTGCGAATGATCGCAGGCTTTGAAGACCCGACAAGCGGAAGCATACTTATTTCGGGCAAGCACGTTGAACATCTTCCTCCGAACAGAAGACCCGTTAACACAGTATTCCAGAATTACGCACTTTTTCCTCATCTCAATATCCGTCAGAACATCGGCTTCGGCTTAAAGCTGAAAAAGATGAAACAGAGCGAGATAAACGAAAAGGTCGAAGAAGTCATTCATATGGTAAGGCTGGAAGAACACGCCGATAAATCTCCGCTCCAGCTTTCGGGCGGTCAGAAGCAGAGAGTTGCTATCGCAAGAGCGATCGTCAATAACCCCAAGGTGCTTTTGCTTGATGAACCGCTCGGTGCGCTCGACCTTAAACTCCGAAAGGAGATGCAGCTTGAACTGAAAGCGCTCCAGAAAAGGCTTGGAATGACATTCGTGTATGTTACCCACGATCAGGAAGAAGCGCTCACGATGTCCGACCGTATCATTATTATGAACAAGGGAAACCTTGAACAGATCGGAACGGCAAGAGAGATATATGAAAGCCCGCGCACTAACTTCGTTGCAAAGTTCATCGGCGAAACGAACCTCTTTGAAGATGCGGTTGTAACAAGAAAGAACGGAAGCACCTATACTCTTGAATGGAAAGGCATCACAATGGCGGTCGAAAGCGATATGAATTTCGATATCGGCGAAAAGGCAGGTATTTCCGTAAGAAATGAGAATATGACCGTCAGCACAGAGCCTGAAGACGACCGCAATTCTATCCCCGTAAGATACAGTCAGACAGTGTATGTCGGAAATCTTACCAAGCATATCACGCTTCTTTCGGACGGTTCGCCGATCAATGCGGTCTATTTCTCCGAAAAAGCGGAAAATTATGCCGAGGGTTCTGAAGTATATGTGAACTGGAAGCCTGAAAACGGCGTTCTCATCAAGGCTTCTTCCAAATAAAAGCTTCGTATAAGAACTTTCGCAGGAAAGGATGATAGATATGAAAACTCCCGAAAAGGAAAATGAGCTTTTGAGCTATTCTCCCGAAGAAAGGCGCAAGTTGCTCAAACGACGGGATATGACGGGCAGGAGCGGAACGATCGGCCCGATGATCCTGTGGAATATGGCATTCTTTATGTTTCCGCTGATATATATCCTGTTTATCAGCTTTTGCCAGAGGAATGCTTTCGGTCAGATCAAATACGACCTGACTTTTGACAATTACAAGACATTTTTTACGGGAACATATATGCAGGTAATGCTCAAATCCATTAAAATGGCATTTGAGGTAACGATAATCGTTATACTTATATCTTATCCGTATGCATATTTCGTATCAAAGCTTCGCAGAAAGACACAATCGCTGCTTATGCTGCTGATAATGATCCCGTCGTGGACGAACTCACTGCTCAGAGTTTATGCACTGATGAATATTATGTCAACATCGGGACTTATCAATAATACGCTTATCAAGCTTGGCATAATTTCAGAGCCTATACAGATGCTCTATACCGATTTTGCGGTATATCTCGGAATGATCTTCACAACGCTCCCGTTTATGATACTTCCGCTGTATTCCAATCTTCAGAAAATGGACAGATCGGTGCTTGAAGCAGGCAGAGATCTTGGCTGCTCCTCGTTCCAGCTTTTCTGGAGGGTAATCTTCCCGATAAGTCTTCCCGGACTTGCGGGCGGTATTGCACTTGTTTTCATACCAGCAATGGCAAACTTCTTCATCGCAGACCTTATGGGCGGCGGCAAGAGCATAAATATAGGCAACGTTATCCAGAATCAGTTCTCGACTTCGAACAACTGGCCTTTGGGTTCGGCGATATCGGTAATTCTGATGATAGTTTCAGCTGTTCTTGTTTCCGCGGCGAATCGGTTTGCTGAATCGGGCGGACACGCAGCAAAGTCAAAGAAGTAAAACATAAAAGGAAGTGGAGATTATGCGGAAAGAGAAAAAAGGCGTTTTCGCTTCGGTGTATATCGTTGGATTGCTCGCATTCCTTTATATACCGATACTTATAATGATAGCATATTCTTTTAACAGCTCGGAAATAAGCTCTATCTGGGGCGGATTTTCAACGGAATGGTACAAGGTGCTCTTTTCAAGGCACGATGTTCGCAATGCACTGCTCAATACCCTTGAGGTATCCGTTCCTGCGACTGTGATATCTATCGTTCTTGCAACAGTCGGCGTTATAGGCTTTTACAAGTACGATTTCAAGGGCAAGAAGATAATCGATTCGATTTTGTATCTGCCTGCGGTAGTTCCGCCGCTGCTTCTCGGCATCGCGCTTTTGTCCCTTTACAATATCCTTGGGATAAAGCTTGGAACAATGACGATAATTATTGCTCATATCACATTCTGCACGCCGTTTGCGTTCACAACTATCAAGGGCGCGATGGACGGATTTGACCGTTCGCTTGAAGAAGCGGCAAGAGATCTTGGCTGCGGCGAATTTGAAACGATACTCAAAGTTATCGTCCCGAATATAATGCCCGGAATAATCTCCGCGGCGCTCATAACCTTTACCATATCCCTCGATGATGTGCTTACGAGCTTCTTCGTTGCGGGAGCAGGTAAAAACACACTTTCAATGTTCATTTATTCAAGTTTGAAAAAGGGCGTAAAACCTGATATCAATGCCCTTTCAACAATACTTATCGTTGTTTCCGTTGCTTTGGGAGTAGCTTCTCAGCTGATAGGACGGAAAGAAGATCAGGATCAGTAACACAAATAAAGCCCCATGGCTTTTATGAAAAGATGTTAAGGAGGAAATTATTATGAAAAAGAAGAACAGGATCTATGCAGCAGCTATCGCAGCCCTTATGTGTACGGGAATTCTTACAGCCTGCGGCAATGAAAGCACAAATGGTTCGTCGGACGGCACTGAAAAGGCAAAGGCAGAGTCAGTGAATATCCTTGCTTGGTCGGGAAACGGCACAGACGAGCAGATCAATATCATCAAGGAACAGACTGGCATCACAGCAAACTTCACAAACTTCACAATGCTTGAAGAAATGCTTGCAAAGCTTCTCAGCGGCGGCATCAACTATGATATCGTAATGTCGGGCGACTATATGATCAATACAATGGCATCGCAGGGAATGTTGACCGAACTTGACCATGATATCCTTGCAGATCAGTTTGCAAATATTGATCCTGCTTTTCTCGACAAGGCTTACGATCCGGGAAACAAATACTGTATCCCCTCATCGGGCGGTCAGGTCGGCATTATGGTAAACAGAGATAAGGTAACGCAGGAGATCACAAGCTATGCTGACCTTTGGAACCCTGAATTTGCGGGTCAGATCGTTATTCTCGATGACCAGCGTATCCTTATGGGTATCGGCAATGTGCTTACGGGCGGCGATTTCAACTCCACCGATGAAGCACAGCTCGAGAAGTCCGAAGCAAAGCTTGAAGAGCTTCTCCCGAACATCAAGACGTTCCTCAGCTTTACACAGTATACTCCAATGCTCAACGGCGAATGTTCTATCGCTGTAGGCTGGTCGCACGAAGCATTCCAGATGTCAAAGCAGCTTGAAAACTGGGAATACATCTATCCTTCCGAGGGTATGCACATGTACAATGACTGCTATGTTATCCCGACAACTTGCTCCGATACGGATGCAGCTTATGATGTTATCAAGAGTATGCTCAGCGATGAGTATTATACAGCAACTCACGCAGAGAACCCCGGCAGCAGAAATGCTTCGCTCTCGTTCCGTGAAACTTTGGACGATTATGAAAAGAATTCAAGCATCATCTTCCCTCCTGCTGAACAGGACGAAAAGGGACTTTTCCTTGAAAATCTCGGTGAAGATATGACAAAGTATGATACCCTCTGGACAGAATTCAAGCAGAAGGCATCTATGCAGTAAAAAGCAAAAGCATACGGAACGGACGGGACAAACTTCGTCCGTTCCGATAATCTAAAGGGAAGGAGTGTTTTCGATGGAATGTACGTTAAAAAATGAGAGCTGCGACCGCCGCACACTTCGGCGCAGGATACTAAAAACGTCGCTGCCCCTCATCTGTCAGCTTGTCCTTACGAACTGCATCACATTTATCGATCAGCTTATGATAGGTCATCTTGGACTTGAAGCGATAGCGGCAGTTACAGCCTGCACAAAGATATTTCTTATCTATCAGCTTTTCTGCTACGGCATATCGAGCTCGGGCGCAATATTTATGACGCAGTTTTACGGTAAGGACGATTATTCGGGCATAAGAAAGATACTTGGCATCATGCTGAGGATAGGTCTTGCCGTGGCAGTGACGGTTTCAGCGGTGATAATCCTTTACCCCCGTGTATTGCTTTCGCTGTTCACAAAGGACGAAGCGGTAATGGAGCTTGCGGTCCAATATATGAAATGGGCTGCACCTATACCTGTTTTCGCATCGATAGCTTCCTGCTTCGGATTCGTTATGAGAAGTATGAACAAGGTAATGGTCGTGACAGCGTCAACGATAGTGTCCGTTATAGTTGCGATAGCAGCGAACTATGTTCTTATTTTCGGACATTTCGGCTGTCCAGCACTCGGAATAGTCGGAGCGGCAATAGGAACTGTGCTGACACGGTTTTTTGAGGGTGGTGTGATAATAATCTATCTTATCGCTTCCAAAAACCCCGTTATGAAAAATATCGGCGAGCTCATACATTCCGATAAGGAAATGTTTGCGCGGTATGTGAAAAAGGCAGTGCCGATAACCTGCAACGAGGTGCTTTGGAGTCTTGGCGGTGCGATGTTCTTTATCATCTACGGCAGGCTCGGAACTACTCAGCAGGGTGCAATGAGCATTATGGACACCGTTCAGTCATTGGCTCAGACGGTGAACATCGGCTTCGGAAGCTCGGCGGCGATAATCGTCGGTGCGGCAATAGGCAGGAACGATACCGACGCTGTGAAACGCTACTGTACAGAGTACAGATTCATAGCCAAATTCTTCGGACTTGGCTCTGCGGCGGCTGTGCTTGCGCTCATTGTTCCCATACAGAAGATCTACGGCATTTACGGAACGCAGGCAGGCGGCATCGTTACAAAATGCATGATAATACTTGCAGTTTATCTTATAATTTACAGCACGAATATACTCTTTATGGAGGGGATATTCCGCTGCGGCGGCGATGCTAAATACATAATATCCATGGATATGGGAAGCGTATGGTATATCGGTCTTGTATTTGCCGCTGCGATGTACTTATTGGGTATGCCTTGCTATGTCATTTTCGGTGCTTATATAGCCATTGAATGTTATAAGCTGCCGATAAATCTGCACCACTATCGTTCGGGAAAATGGATGCAGAACCTTACGAACGGATCATCTTCCGAAGCGGATAGCAGTGAGGAAACATTATCACTATAACAAAAGCTGCATAACGCAGAAAGCATTATGCACTGAAAGGCGGGACATATATGTATAATCCATTGGATACAGCGTGGATATTGATAGGAAGTGCGCTGATATTCTTTATGCAGGCAGGCTTCTGTATGCTTGAAACGGGTTTTACAAGAGCGAAGAATGCAGGAAATATTGCTCTGAAAAATCTTAGCGACGCGGCAATAGGCAGTGTTGCGTTTCTTATCTTAGGCTTTGGATTTATGTTTGGAAACGGAAACGGCTTTATCGGCGGCATCGACTTTTTGGCAAGGAATTCGGGCGGCGCAGAGGGAGTTCCCCATGCAGCGTTTGTTATCTTCGAGATAGTTTTCTGCGCAACATCGGCAACGATAGTCAGCGGCGCTATGGCAGGAAGAACACGTTTTTCGGCTTACTGCGTATTCAGCCTTATAATGAGCCTTTTTATCTATCCTATAAGTGGTCACTGGATATGGGGCGGCGGCTGGCTCTCACAGCTCGGTTTCCATGACCTTGCAGGCGGCACAGCCGTTCATATCGTCGGCGGTACGGCGGCATTCGTCGGAGCAAAAATGGTCGGCGCAAGAGCTGGCAAATACAATTCCGACGGAAGTTCAAACGGTTTGTACGGTCAAAGTCTGACATTTTCCGTATTGGGCGCGATGATACTTTGGTTCTCGTGGTTCGGCTTTAACGGCACTTCGACGCTTTCTCTGTCTTCCGATGAAAAGCTCGTCGAAGCTGCGAACATATTCCTCAATACCAATACCTGCGCTGCCGCAGCTGCCGTAACTGTCATCATTGTCAGCAGGATACGCTATGGCAAGACTGATATTTCCATGACTATCAACGGAACGGTCGGCGGACTTGTGGCTTCCACCGCAGGTGCAGACTGTATGAGTACATCGGGCGCACTCATCACGGGCATTTTGGCAGGTGCGCTCGTTATAGCTTCAATCGAATTCATCGACCATGTCCTGAAGACCGATGACCCTGTCGGCGCAGTTTCCGTTCACGGTGCCTGCGGATTGCTCGGCACACTTATGGTAGGCTTGTTCCACAGAGAAAACGGACTTTTCTACGGCGGCGGATTTTCACAGCTCGGTATCCAGTTCACGGGCGCAGTAACAGTTGCGGTCTGGGCAGCAGTTATTTCCTTTGTAGCATTCTGGATAATAAAGCATACGATCGGACTCAGAGTTGACAAAGACGCTGAGATCGCAGGTCTTGACAGAAGCGAACACGGTATCGTCAACGGCGGCAGCCTTTCTTCCGTATATGAATTTACGGGCATCGATACCGATGAAAAGGACGTTCTTGAAAAGATAGACAGAAATAAATACACTTCCGACAGGAAGATAAGAAATGTCGTTATCATAACCCGTGAAAATAAGCTCGATGAGCTCAAAAATGCGCTCAATCAGATAGGTATTTCGGGCTTCACGGTAAGTCCTGTCCTCGGCTGCGGAATACAAAGAGGACACGCCGCTGAATTTTTCAGAGGAAGTGAAGCGAACGTATCATTCATTCCGAAAATAAGGGTAGAAGTGGTCATATCCGAAGTACCGCTCCGCCTTGTCCTCGATACTGCCCGTGAAGTGCTCAATACCGGCAATATCGGTGATGGAAAGATATTTGTATACAGCGTAGACGATGTTCTCAGAGTGCGTACAAACGAGGAAGGTCCTGATGCACTTTGATGAGCTGCATCAACACATAATAATATCTCCGCATATCATTTTTTGAATGGTATGCGGAGGTATTTGGGTTTAGGGGGGAAAAAGCTGAATTTCAAGTGTGAATTATTTTACGGCTGCGAGCTTGCCGCCGTCGGATAGGGTGATAGTCTTGACGTTAAGGCTGCTGTTTCTGCTGTCGGAAACGCTGTAGTAAATGTTTTCTTTGTTAAAGTTGTATTATGCCTTTTTATATGCTATAATAAAAGAAAAGCATAAAAAAGGAGACCCAAAATGTATAAAATACTAATAATCGAAGATGACCGTACTATTGCAAACGCCGTAAAAAATCATCTTGAAAAATGGGGATTTGAAGCAAAGTGTGCGGAGAATTTCAAGGACATAATGACCGAATTCACCGAGTTCTCACCACACCTTGTGATAATGGATATCGGTCTGCCGTATTATAACGGGTTCTATTTCTGCTCGGAGATTCGCAGGATATCAAAAGTGCCTGTCGTGTTTCTTTCCTCCGCTTCGGATAATATGAATATCGTTATGGCGATGAATATGGGCGGCGATGATTTTATCGCGAAGCCGTTCGACCTTACCGTTCTTATGGCGAAAATTCAGGCGATACTTCGCCGAACTTATGATTTCGGCTCGGAAACAAATGTTATCGCTCATAAGGGAGCAATGCTGAATGTGTCCGACGCAACTCTCTCTTTCAACGGCGAAAAAATAGACCTTACGAAGAACGAGTACCGTATCCTGCTGACCCTGCTCGAAAACAAGGGAAAGGTCGTGAGCAGGAATTTTCTTATGAACAAGCTTTGGGAAACGGACAGCTATGTTGACGAGAACACCCTCACGGTCAATGTATCAAGACTTCGGAAAAAGCTTGAAAGATCGGGACTTGCCGACTTTATCGAAACAAGAGCGGGTATGGGTTATATTGTGGAGTAAATGAAGATGTTCGGAGAATTTATATCGGCTCATAAGAAAAATATCATCGTATGGCTTATCATCTGCGCGGTTTTTGCACTTGTTTTTTCTCTGTATGAACTGCCGCTTGCGCCCGTGCTGTACGGCGCGGTTTTGAGCGGCTTTTTCGGGGCTGTCATCATTGCGGCAGGCTATGTTTCCTACCGCCGAAAGCGTACCGCACTGCAAAGGCTTGCCGATGAGATAACTCTTTCGGCGGAAAATATCCCCTTGCCCCAAAACGGAATTGAGGAGGACTATACAAAGCTCATACATACTCTCTATGATTCGCTCAAAGCGGCAGAAAACGAAGCCGCCGAAAAGCTTTCGGATATGACCGACTACTACACGATGTGGGTGCATCAGATAAAAACGCCTATCGCCGCAATGGGTCTTATCCTGCAGAACGGCGACAGTCCCGAATACAGCGAGCTATCGGAAAATTTGCAGAAAATAGAACAGTATGCCGAAATGGTGCTTTGCTATCTTCGCCTTGACAGCGACAGTACCGATCTTGTGATAAAGGAATATGACCTTGACAGCATCGTAAAGCAGGCGGTACGAAAATTTTCATCGCAGTTTATCCGCAGACAGCTGAAGCTTGTCTACAAGCCGCTTGAAAAGACTGTCCTCACCGATGAAAAATGGCTTCTTTTCGTCATTGAGCAGGTCATATCGAATGCCGTGAAATACACCCCGTCGGGCGAGGTGGAGATATACTGCGAAGAGCCACTTACGCTTTGCATAAGGGACACGGGAATAGGAATCGCTCCAGAAGATCTTCCGCGAATATTTGAAAAAGGCTACACGGGCTGCAACGGCAGGCTTGACAAAAAGGCGAGCGGCATAGGTCTTTATCTGTGCAGACGAATATGCGGCAAACTCGGACACAAGATAACCGCGGAAAGCGGCGACAGCGGCACTGTGATAAAACTGTTTCTTGAAAGACGCAGGCTGGAAATTGAATGACCTTACAAAAATGTAAGCTTTTTGGGGAAAATGTAAGCCGTATCAATGGCGTACATTTTCCTTTTCTGTTATACTTAGATTAAAGAAAACAGAAGGGAATGACAGCAATGCCAATACTTGAAGTAACAAATGTGAAAAAAACTTACACCGCGCGGATCGGTTCGGCAAAGGTCGAGGCTTTGAAAAACGTCAGCTTTACCGCCGAAAAGGGAGAATACATCGCTATAATGGGCGAGAGCGGCTCGGGTAAAACGACCCTCCTCAACATTCTTGCCGCGCTCGATAAGCCGACGGGAGGAAAAGTTCTGCTCGACGGCGCTGATATTGCAAAGCTTAAAGAAAAAGAAACGGCAAAGTTCAGACGTGAAAACCTTGGCTTTGTCTTTCAGGAATTCAACCTGCTCGATACCTTTACCGTGAGGGACAATATCCTCCTGCCGCTGGTTCTTATGGGAATGAGCTACAGCGAAATGGAGAAAAAGCTTATGCCTGCCGCTGAGAAGCTTGGCATAACACATCTTCTCGACAAATATCCTTATGAGATATCGGGCGGACAGAAGCAGAGGACAGCCGCCGCAAGAGCAATGATAACCGAGCCGAAGCTTCTCCTTGCGGACGAGCCGACAGGCGCGCTTGATTCAAAAGCCTCCGATGAGCTTCTTGCCGTATTTTCAAAGCTCAACTCCGAGGGTCAGACCATACTTATGGTAACGCACTCCGTTAAGGCTGCGAGCCACGCAAACCGTGTGCTTTTCATCAAGGACGGCGAAGTTTTCCACCAGCTTTACAGAGGAAACTGCACGAACGAGGAGCTTTACAAGAAAATTTCCGATACCCTCACCCTTATCGCTTCGGGAGGTGCGGTCTGATGAACACGATGCTTCTGTACCCGAAGCTGGCGGTCAATGGCATAAAAAAGAACCGCCGCATATATCTTCCTTATATCCTCACCTGCTCGGGAATGATAATGATGTACTACATCACATCGTTTCTTACCGTCAGCAGCTTTGTAAAGGAGATGAGCGGCGGAGCTACGATACAGACGCTCCTTTTTATGGGCTGCGGCGTAATGGTCGTTTTTTCCGCAGTTTTTCTCTTTTACACGAATTCATTCATTATCCGCCGCAGAAAAACCGAGTTCGGACTTTACAACATTCTCGGAATGGATAAGCGGAACATCTCACGGATACTTTTGTGGGAAACTTTTATAATATATGTTTCTTCACTCGTTGTGGGAATAACCTGCGGTGTGCTTTTTTCAAAGCTTGCGGAGCTTGCACTGACCAAAATGCTTGGCGGCGCAGCTTCATACACATTTAACGCAGAGCCAAAGCCGATAATCCACGCAATGGTCTACTATGCGGTGATATTCCTGCTCATACTTATAAATTCGCTCCGTCAGATACATCTTTCCGATCCGATAGAGCTTATGAAAAGCGAAAATTCGGGCGAAAAGCCGCCGAAAGCGAACTATTTTCTCGCTGTATTGGGTGCGCTTATCCTCGGAGCGGCATATTTCCTTGCCGTTTATATCCAAAATCCGCTTGAAGCGATTTTTGCGTTTTTTGTGGCTGTAATAATGGTAATTGCCGCAACGTTTATGCTGTTTGTTTCGGGTTCGGTCGCTTTATGCAAAATTTTGCAGAAGAACAAAAGGTACTATTACAAAACGAACCACTTCATCTCAGTTTCGCAGATGGCTTACAGAATGAAGCGAAGCGGCGCAGGCTTGGCCTCGATATGCATACTGTCAACAATGGTGCTCGTAACGCTTTCCTCCACGATATGCCTTTACGTCGGCGAGGAGGATATGCTCGCCCGCCGCTATCCGAGGGATATTGTCGTTGAAACCTATTCGACAGACGAAAAAGTCATTTCGTGGAGCAGAAGTGCTGTAAACACCACACTTGAAAAATTCGGCGAAACGCCTGAGAATATTCTTCATTACACCTATCTTGACATTTCGGGCGGTCTTGTCGGCAGTGAGATCATACTTGACCCGAACCGAAGAGATGAGGTCGGAAACTCTGATATCCGTCAGCTTTTTATCATCACGCTCGCCGACTATAACCGTCTTATGGGCAAGAATGAAACACTTTCGGACGGCGAAGCGCTTATTTACACTACGAAAAAAGACTATGATTTTGATACGCTCACAATTGCGGAATACGGCACATTTAATATCAAAGAACATATTGACGCTTTTGTTCCGAACGGCGTAGATGCCGAGCAGATGACACCGTCTGTTTTCATCTTTGTAAAGGACGAAGCCGTTGTAAAGGAACTGTATGAGCTCCAGCTCGGCATTTACGGCGCATATTCTTCCTATATGCATGATTATTACGCCTTTGACCTTTCCTGCGATGCGGATAAGCAGATAGAGATAACCAAGGAACTGAACGACAGCATTGTCAAGATCAGAGAGGAACACCCAGATGACTGGGCAGGCGTAGGACTGGACGGACTTGAAAGCGGCAGAAGCGATTTTTACGCTCTCTACGGCGGATTGTTCTTCCTCGGTATCCTTTTCGGCACGGTGTTCATAGCCGCGGCAGTGCTTATAATGTATTACAAGCAGATATCCGAGGGCTTCGAGGACAAGTCAAAGTTCAGTATTCTTCAAAAGGTCGGAATGACGAAATCAGAGATAAAAAAGAGCATAAATTCGCAGGTGCTTACAGTATTTTTCGCGCCGCTCGCCGCCGCAGGAGTTCACATGGCGTTCGCGTTCGGTATAGTTTCAAGGCTGCTTATGCTGTTCGGTCTGACGGACAAAAAGCTCTTTGCGATAGTGACATTATGCTGCTTCGTGCTGTTTGGTATCCTGTACACAGTTGTCTATATGATAACATCGAGCAGCTACTGCAAGATCGTCAGCGGCAGGGAATAATGCTATGAAAAAGAGATCCTGTCCGATCACGCAGTTTGCGGCTTTGGTCGTCATTTCGGCTTTGATGGCGGTCACGATGATACTTGTTTCGGCGATAAAGATCGTGTCCGATATTACGGATAAATTGCTTGGCAGACCTGACAGAAAGGATATGACAAAATGAAGAAAAGGTTAAAAGCAATAAAAGGGACTATCCTTGTTTCAGTGTTTATCCTGCTGCTCGGAGTTTTGGCGGTGCTGGGATATTATGCTTATCACGGATATGAAATGTACACTTCTGCGCTTGATGAAAAGAGCGTTTCCGAAATGGCGGCGGATATAAAAAGCCGTTGTCGGTTTGTTGAGTATGACGACCTGCCCGAATTTTATGTGAACGCTGTCATTGCGGCGGAAGATCAGAGATTTTGGAAACATAACGGCATCGACATATTTGCGATATGCAGAGCCGTTCTGCACGATATAAAGGTAATGTCGCCCGAGCAGGGCGGCAGCACTATCACGCAGCAGCTTGCGAAAAATGAATTCTTCACGCAGGAGAAAAAGCTTGAGCGAAAATTTGCGGAAGTTTTTATGGCTTTCAGGATAGAAAAATCATTCTCCAAGGAAGAAATTTTCGCTCTCTATGCGAACAGCATCTATTTCGGCAGCGGATACTACGGCATTGACGCGGCGGCAGAAGGATATTTCGGGAAGTCCGTATCGGAGCTTTCCGATTACGAATGTGCAATGCTTGCAGGACTGCCGAATGCCCCGAGCGCATATTCGCCCGATGTATCGTCCGAGTTCGCGGTAAGGCGCACTGCAATAGTAATTGACAAAATGGAAAAGGCGGATTATATTTCAGAAAAAGAAGCGTCTGAACTCATATTAAGTGAGCGCTGATAATACCTGAGCAGATCCGGTAATTCAAAATGCCTGCACGGCAGGTAAATAACGGACTGACAGCTGACCTCTCCCTTGTATTAGGGGGAGGTCAGCTTTTTGTAAAAACATTATTTTTACATTAAAATGTCAAAAAATTTGAGAAATACTATTGCAATTGTTTTAAAAATAATATATAATAAATGTAATATAATGT
>ERZ1026854.734-NODE-734-length-22478-cov-4.151139_pt1 | contig 22478 bp, 3 predicted proteins | sample MGYA00380157_ERZ1026854 | MGnify/ENA primary metagenome ERZ1026854 (study PRJEB33269, sample SAMEA4719793) | human gut metagenome | biome: human-associated habitat; feature: organic feature; material: feces | place: Cameroon | collected 2013-10 ... | reverse complement strand
CGGCAATCTTCACCTTGCCGTCAAGGTTTCTTTCGCCGTCTTTATAATTGGTATAAGTCAGCTTGCCTGCCAGAGCGCTCAAAGTATCGTTAATAGTTTCCGCATTGATGCTCAGGCTCTTGCTGCTGGTAATCAGATTTACTACGGAATCCTTTTCCGCATGCTTGATAATAGTATCGCCTGCGTTGAAGGTTACGCCGTCACCTGTATGCTCATAGAAAATATTGGTGTTGCCGCTGTAATTATCAATGGTCAGCGCGTTGCTGTCCTTTTGATAGATATTGCCTGCAGCTGCTGCGGTTGCACCGCCGCTCAGCTTCGTTACACGGCTGCCAGCGAACTTCTCACCCTGATATACGTTCGCCAAAGTGCCCTGCTGCTCATTAGTCCAGGTTGCACCATTTTGCAGCCACAGGTTAGCTTCGCCGGTAAAGAGCTTCTTGTTGCCGCCCTGAGAAGCTGTCTTGCCACCTTCAGGGAATTCGTTATAAATAACACCGGTCAGTTGGGAATCCTTGGTTGTCAGGCCCAGATTAACCTCGGTTTCCGTACAGCAATCAACATAGTTTACTGCGCCTACGGATACTACCACGTTACCGGTAATATCTACCTTGTTCTTGCCTGCACCAATTACATTGCCCTTTTCATCCTTAACGGTATTCATGTTGATAGCACCGCAGGTTGCATAAATTGCGCTGTAGCCGGTTGTAGTATTATCATCAATAATATTAATTTTACCGCCATTGACGTTAATGGTTGCACCGCCGATGTTAGCAAACAGGCCATTGCCCACGCCGGAGATATCTACATTGCCATTGACATTAATGGTGCCGCCAACTGCTCCGCCATAGCCTGCATGTGCATAAATACCTGCTGCGCCATATTCTGCAAAGCCGCCATGCTTGCCATCCAGTACTACCTTCACATCACCGTTAATCGTCGTGCTGCCTGCATGGCTGTATACGCCTACGGTAGAGTTATCGCCCTTAACATCGATGTCAACGTCACCATCAATCGTCAGATTGCCTTTGTATTGATGGATTGCGTGCGCTCCTTGTCCGCTCTTATTACTGTCGAGCTTAATCACGAGCTTGTCAGCCTTAACCGTGCTGTTTGCATCTACATCTTGATAAATACCTGCGTTAGTCTTGCTAGCATCAGTTACGTTAACGGTCAAAGTTTTACCGCTGGCATCAATCGTTGTGCCTTTAACAAAGTTCGTACCCTTTGCGCCTTCACCGCTTACGTTAATGGAAGTATCTTCGGCAAATTTATAGCTGCCGTCGCCTTGGATTATATCAGCCTTTGCATATTCCTCATCAACGTCTGCATCACCGGTAAGTGTAGTGGTGAATTTAGTAGCAGCAGGTTTGCTGTAGGAGCCCTTGCCGTTATCGGCAAACTGAATCTTGCCGCTCTTAATGGTTACGCTGTCATTGGTCAGGCCGCCGGCAATTTTTACGGTACCCAACAGGTTTTCCGGATTATTTGCATAATCAGCGTAGGTCAGCTTGCCTGCCAACGCATTCATAACACTGCTTAGCTTAGCGCTGTCCTTGGTATCTATTTTGCTGCTATCGGTTACCATGTTGATAGCAGAATCCTTTTCCGCATTGCGGATGATGACATCACCGGCAGTATAATCTGCGGCAGCGGAGCCATCGTTGTCATGTTTATAGAATACAGTAGTATGACCACTGTAATTATTGATATCAATATTTGCTTTATTATCCTGGAAAATCAGACCTGCATTAGCTTCGCTGCTGCCGCCGCTGAGCTTGTTGATATGGGTAATGCCGTCATATTTGTCATACTGCGGTGCGGAAAGGGAAGGCAGCTCGCCCAGGCTGATGCCGTTGGTCAGAGAAAGAGCCTTGTGGTTCCATACTGCGTTATTCTGCAGCCACAGGTTAACTTCGCCTGTCTGCTTAATACCGGTATTATCAACAACGCCAGTCCAGGAGGATTTGTCATTGGTCAGGCCGATATTTACCTGACCTGTACGGTAAAAGTACGGTTCGCCGTGGCCATCGTCGCGCATAGCCAAAACATTGCCCTTGATAACAACAGTTTTATCTCTGGCTGCGGTTGCATCGGCATTAACGTTGATAGTACCGCCATAGTTGGCGATGCTGTAAAATGCCTCGGTATCATCCTCCGGCGTTTCAATATTTACATCACCGTTCGTAGTAATGGTAGAAGTTTTTAAATCGTCGGCATATTCTTTGCTGCCGGTTGTTGTTATGGCCTTATAGTACGGGTCAGTAACGAGAGCGCTGCCCTTTACAGCCATATCAAGGTTGCCGTTGATAATAACATCACCGCACAGGCCTGCACGAATGCCTACAGGCTGCCAACGAGCACCCTTATAGGTCAGGAAACCGCCGTGAAGGTCACTGGAAGTTACACCCCATTCACCTTGAACGTTTTTGTCACGCAGAGTAACGTTGCCGTCAAAGGTTACGGAGCCTCTTTTGTCTACAGGCTCATCAAAGTTACCTTCCAGCCAGCCTGCCTGAATAGCCATAGCAGAATAATCCTTGCTGTGCATAATGCCGGTAAAATCACTTTTAATGACTACGGCACCGGGAACGTTACCGTTCTTAACCAGGGATTTCGGAGAAGCTACATTAGAATTTTCAATTGTAACTGCTTCGCCAAAATCGAATACAAGAGAACCGTCTGCGGCAACAGACATCTTAGAGCCAAAAGTCTTGCTGTCTACATCCTGCATACCCCAGATAGTGTTGTTATTGCCACTATACGAAGCAGCAAATGTCTGCGGAACATAGCCTGCAGCAAGAATGCCGGCAGTTACTGCCAGCGCCAGCTTAGTTCTCCATGATTTTTTCGGAAATTTTTCCATACTTTGCCTCCTTATACTCAAAAAAACTCATTAAAAAAACACAGCTTAATTTAGGCTTAAGCTGTGCTAATTAATTCTTTCAGCACAAGATCAAGCAAAATGAACCCTCAATGTATAATAGTTAAACCACTACCATCAATTAATAAAGTCCATTCGCGTAGATCTTTACTAAACACCAATCAGTCAGTACCCTGGCTTAAAGTCATTGTCTTTGCATTCCTTGGTAAGAGGTCAGGTTTCCCCACAATGCATCGGCTCTTTTTCACAGTTGCGGAACAGCGTTGAAATTACATCAAACTTCCCTGTAAAGCATACGTCCGTAACGGACTATGCTGCCAGATTAGCGATTTTTACAATATAATTATGTTTGAGATAAAAATAAGACTTAACGCCATTCTTCAATTATCAGACTTTATCTTTTTCTAGCGGTGTTACTTACGTTGTATCTCTTATTAGTATTTGTTGCTACAACTGAGTCTACCATTATTTTACTGTTTTGTCAAATATTTTTCATTCTGCGTTCTCTCTTTTTTTTAATATAATTGCTTATCATATTTAATATTTCAGTTGTATTATATGAAAAATTTTTAAAGCTAAAAAAGCAGCCCCAAGAAAAATTTCTCGTGACTGCTTAATTTTTATAAGTTTTTGGAGTTTGCTGCAGCGCTGCAAGTACAGCGCAGCAGCAGAGTATGAAAAATATGAGAGAGCTGAAATTAGAATCAGAACTCGAAACGCAGACCTACATTTGCCTTCCACTTACGCTCGAAGTTGCCGTTGAAGTCCTTAGCAATGTCTGCATACAGATGTGCATTATTGCTGAAGTCATAAGTTCCGCCGAGCTTCATTTCCATCCAGGTTTCTTCGCCGTCGAAGCTGGTGTGTTTTCTGTCGCCATCGTTTGCAAAGTAGCTTGCGCTGATGTCGCCGTTGAACTCATGTGCTGCAAACAGGCCTGCATACAGACGGCCTTTTTCGCTCTTCACGCCTGCTTCGAAGCCAAGGCGGCCAACGAAGCTGCTGTAGCTGTCCTGTGCTACCTGCATAGTTGCGTTTGCGGTATGAGCAGCGTAATCCTTGCTGCCTACCTGAGACCAGGTCAGCTGTGCTTTCGGAGTGAAGTAGGTATCCTCATCACCGAAGGTCTTGCCATATTCCATGGTCAGGCCGTAAGCGTTAGCTTTGTAATCGCCGTGCAGCTTCAGGCTGCGGATTTCGTTGTATACGTCGTATTCGTTTTCAACGCGGCCAACCTTTGCTGCAACGCGGAAGAAGGCGTTGTTTTCAAAGTTCTTCACGCCGTATACGCCCAGGCTGTACATCTGGTTGTCGCCCTTACCGCCTAGCAGATAGTTGGAATCGCCGTTGCGGTAATCGAAGGCCACGCCGGTGTGCCAGCCGTTTGCTGCAGCCTTATCGTAGCCAACCTGTACACCGTAGTAGGTGTTGCTGTCCTTCAGACCCTTAACATCGGAGCTGGTCTTGCCGCCCAGAGCCTTAGCGAACATGCCGTCCTCGTCTGCCAGGTCTGCACCGGTGTAGGTGTCCTGCATGTTGTCACGCCAGGTATGCAGGGAGGTGGTTGCTGCGCTTCTTACGCCCTTCATAACGAAGGTTTCGTAATCGCCCTCGATAATCTGATTCCAGTTTACACTGTCCAGATCATATTGGCCCTTGCCGTTTTCATCCCAGTGGATGGTGCCCAGGTTCTTGCTTGCGCTGGAGGAAGTCAGACCTTCGGCAATCTGTACCTTACCTGTCAGGTTAGCGCCGTTTGCTTCGTGGTCCTTATAGGTAACCTTCTGTGCCAGTGCCTTCAAGGTTGCTTCAACAGCATTCTTATCGGTCATGGTAATGCCGCTGCCGTCGGTGGACAAAATTACGCCGGAGCCTTTTTCAGCCTTAGCGATAACAGTATCGCCGGACTTGTAGTCCTCAACCTTGTCACCTTTACCCTCATGGTCATAGATAACGGTTTCCCAACCGCTGTAATGAGCGATGTCCAGAGTCTTGCTTCTATCGGTCATGTCAAGGAAGCCTTTTTCAGCCTCGGTCTTACCGCCGTTGATGGTCAGGCCCGGAGTAGCTGCGCCCTTAGCCATTCTCAGCAAGGACATGCCTGCAGCTTCCTCGCCGTCGGTCAGATGCCAGGTTGCGCCGTTAGCCAGGTTTATTTCAATGCTGCTAGTGCCGTCTACATTATAGCCGCCGGTCAGCTCGGAGCTCTTCTCGGTCAGGTTGATTGCTACGCTGCCACCGTTGCTTGCATTGATGTCACCCTTGATAGCGCTTGTTGCCTTGCCGCTGTCTACGGTAACGTTGCCGCCGTCAGCATTGATGCTGCCGTTAATGGTAATTGCACCATTGTTGCCGTCAACAGTTACGTTGCTGCCCTCAGCTGCATTGATTGCAGCATCGGTGCCGTTGATAACAGTGCTGCCGGTCAGAGTTACGTTGCCGTTAGCTGCATTTATGCCGGTTGCACCGCTGATATTGGTGTTACCCTTAATATTAACGTTTGCACCGTCAGCATTGATGCCTGCTTCAGCACCCTTCAGCTCCAGTTTAGCTTTAGTAGTATCGATATTGATATCTTTATCGGTTGCTTCTACTGCTGCACCTTCTTTAACCTCGATAACGGTCGGATCCTGAGTGAATACATAGGAGCCGTCAGCCTTCAGGATACCATCCTTCTTATATTGGTAATCGGCCTTCGCATCGCCGGTAATACCACTGTTGAGCTTGCTGCTTTCAGGAGTCTGAGTATCAGGATAGGTGATGCCGGGAGTCATAGAACCGCTCTCCAGGCTGCCTTTGCCACTTTCAGTATTGAAGGCAATGTTGCCGGTCTGCATAGCCTTGCTGCTTGCAGTCAGACCGTCGGCAATCTTCACATAACCGGTCAGGTTCTTCTCGCCGTTTACGAAGTTGCTGTAGGTCAGCTTGCCAGCCAAAGCATTCAGTACGTTAGCTACGCTGTATGCGTTATCCATTGCAATGCCGCTGTTGTCGGTAATCATGGATACTACAGAACCTTCTGCCGCATGCTTGATAACAGTGTCGCCTGCTGCGTAGTTTTCAGCTGCTTCACCGTTGCCGGTGTGAGCGTAGAAGATGTTGGTATTGCCGCTGTAGTTATCAATGGTCAGGCTGTTCGCATCCTTCTGGAAGATATTGCCTGCGTGTGCTACATCGCTGCCGCCTACAAATTTAGCTACATGGCTGCCTGCAAAGCCACTGCTGCCCCAAGGCTTGTAGGTTGCGCCCCACTTTTCGTTGTTCCAAGTTGCGCCGTTCTGCAGGAAGACATTAATTGCTCCGTAGAACTTCTTATCGCTGCTATATGCCGAATTGCCATCATCATTGAAGCGGTTATGTGCAACGCCAGTCCATACAGAATCTGCAGTTGCCAGGCCCAGATTTACTTTAGTGTAAAGCTCAGTCTCATGAGCACTTATCGCACCGGTAGATGCACCTATATTGCCCTTCAGTACCAGCTTGTTGTCTCTAGCGCTTACTGCATCGTAGTTTTCATCAAGGTTAACGTTCATGCTAGTAGTGCCGCATTCTGCAATCATTGCATAGTAGGTATGCTCATTATCCTTGTTGATTTCGATATTGCCGCCGCCGTTAATCGTCAGCTTAGCATGACCTCCTTTAGCAAACAGGCAGTTACCGTCAATTTTAGCATTTACATCACCGTTGATGGTAACCTTCGGTCCCTTCTGCAGGCCGTAGTTGCTGTCGCTGTATACCAAAGAGCAACGATAATAACCCCAAGCCCCATTCTTAGCGGTCAGGCCCCATTCACTGGTTTCGTCGCCCATAGCGGTTACATTGCCGTTAAAGGTTAGTGCAGAGTCGCCTGCTGCGTACAGGCCCAAGGTATAACCAACGCCCTTGATGTTCATTTCAGTATTGCCGTTGATGGTCAGAGCTCCTTGTCCCACATTGATACCTTCAATACGGCCGTTGGTGCTGTGAGCATTGAGCACCAGCTTGCCAGCATTAATCGTTACACCGTCAGTGCTGTTGGCACCGATTGCATGAACGGTAGTGCCGTAGGTTAAATCGGTGTTGAAGGTCAGGGTTTTCCCTTTGGCATCAATGGTAGTAGCCTGGTTCATGTCAGCACCATGTGCATTAGTTGTAGTAATGCTGCTGTTTTGAGTAAACTGATACAGGCCTTCGCCCTTGATTACGCCTCCCAGCAGATATTCTTCATCATTGTCCTGAACACCGGTCAGAGTCGTGGTGAATTCTGTTTTAGGCGGAACAACAGGTGTTTCCGGCTTAACATAGGTACCCTTACCATCTGCTTCATTGAAGTTGATATCGCCGGTCTTCAGGGCTGCGGAAGAAGCAGTCAGGCCGTCGGCAATCTTCACATAACCGGTCAGGTTCTTCTCACCGTTTACATAGTTGCTGTAGGTCAGCTTACCTGCCAGTGCATTCAATACGTTGTTAACGCTGGTCTGGTTATCCATGCTGATGCCGGTGTTATCGGTAATCATGGATACTACAGAGCCTTCTGCCGCATGCTTGATAACGGTGTCGCCTGCTGCGTAGTTGTCAGCTGCTTCGCCGTTGCCGGTGTGTGCGTAGAAGATGTTGGTGTTGCCGCTGTAGTTATCAATAGTCAGGCTGTTAGCATCCTTTTGGAAGATGTTGCCTGCTTTAGCATCGCTTGCACCGCCAACGAAGTTAGCGATTTCACTGCCGGTGAATTTATATTTTTCCCATTCGGAATCGCCGTATACATAACCGTACTTCTCGTTATTCCAGGAAGCACCGTTTGCCACAGTCAGGTTCATGGAACCGCTCAGGCCTGCATCTTTTTCTGCATCGAAATGTTTGTATGCAACGCCGGTCCATGCGGATTCAGCATCGGTCAGCTTCAGGTTAATAACAGATTCTTTGCTGTCGCTGGCAAATTTCTGGCCCTGTTTGCCGAAGAGGCCTGCATTACCCTTAACGGTAACGGTCTTGCCCTCGCCACCTACGTTAACAGTACCAAGAGCTGCGCCCAAAGCATGGAAGCCATAGCCTGCCTCGTCGCTGTTATTCTTAACCTCGATATCGGCAGCGCCCAGGTTAACGGTTGCACCGTCTGCTGCTACAACACCGGAGCCATGAGCTGCGATAGTAGTCTTGCCGTCAACGGTTACGCTTGCACCTGCGCCGTTAGCGTTGATGCCGGCAATGTTTCTCCAGGAGGATTCGCCCAAAGTAGTGGTGTTCTGACCTTTGATAACGTTATCAATAGCCCAATCTTCGCCGTCCTTAGCCATGGTCAGATCGCCATGCAGCTTAATTTCGGCATTGCCGTTAGCGTTAACGCCGTAAACATTGTTATAGCCGTGAGCCTTAATAGCGGTATTGCCGGTAACCTCTACAGCAGCCTTCTCGCCTGCGCTCTTAGCATAGATGCCGATTGCGCTGCCTTCGCCGATCATCGGGTTACCGCTGCTGGTCTTGCGGCTGTAGGTGTTGTCGATATTGATGTCCAAAGTACCTGCAGTAACGCTTGTTGTGCTGCCTGCAATGCTGTTGTCGATACCGCGCAGCGGAATTCTGTTATTCAGAATACCTGCATTTTTATCAGGCGGAACAGTCTTGTCATCCAAAGCTACGTTCAGCTTCAGAGTCTTGTCCTCAGCCTTGATTACCAGATTTTCAACGCCTGCGGCATTCTGTACAGCTGCGCCGCTGATGATGTAGGAGCCTGCCCAATCCGGATCTGCTTCCTTATGAGTCATCTGGTTGACGGTTACGCTTGCGTCCTCAGTAAATACATAGGACAGGTCCTCCTGCTGTACTGCGCTGTAAACGCCCTGCTTCTCGCCGGTGATAGCATCGGTAAAGGTAGTCTTTTCGCCTGTGCCAGGTTCAACGGTTTCTTCTTTAGTGTAGCCCTTACCGGTATCCTTGTTGAATTTAATGGTGTCAAACTTCATGGTCTGGCTGCTGGAGGTCAGGCCGTCAGCAATCTTAACAGAACCGGTCAGGTTGTTTTCGCCGTTGACAAAGTTGCTGTAGGTCAGCTTGCCGGCCAATGCGTTCAGTACGTTAGCTACGCTTGCATCGTTATCCATGCTGATGCCGGTGTTGTCAGTAATCAGGCTTACTGCGGAGCCTGCAGTTGCTGCCTTGATAACGGTGTCACCTGCTGCATAGTTGCTTGCGTTTTCACCATTGCCGGTATGTGCATAGAAGATGTTGGTGTTGCCGCTGTAGTTATCAATGGTCAGGTTATTGCTGTCCTTTTGGAAGATGTTGCCTGCAGCAGCTTCGCTTGCACCACCTGCCAGCTTGGTTACATGGCTGCCGTCAAATGCTGCATTGGTTTTGCCCCATGCCTCATTGTTCCAGGTTGCGCCGTTAGCAAGATACAGGTTAACGATACCTTTATACGATAAGCCGCCGGTGCCAAGATCCTTCGCAAAGGCTGTACCTGTCCAGGAGGATTTTTTGTCAGCTAAACCGATATTGATAATGCTGTCGGTAACATCCATATCCCAAGCTTTATTAGCTTTTTCGCCATAAGCGCTGATGTTGCCTTCAATTACGGTAGTAGTAGTGCCTGCTGCATTCTTGTCAGCATTCATATTGACATTCACAACGCCGCCATCAGATTGCAGAGCGTAGAATTCCTTGCTGTTGTTCTTCGCAATTTTAATATTGCCACCGCCGACAGAAACAGTAGAGCCGTTTCTGATAGCAGTAATTGCATTGCCGTTATGAAGGTTGATATCAGCCTTGCCGTCTACGGTAATAGCAGAGGTTTTAGCATTAAAATCAGACGTGTTTTCTACATACAAACCGTTGATGCTGTCAAATTGTTCGCTATCTGCTAATTTCAAATCGCCGTGAACAGCAACCTTGCTGCCGTTAGCTTTTACATAAACGCCATAAGCATTAGACAAAGAGGAGAGCTTCATCTCAACGTCACCGGTGATGTCAACACTGCCCTTAGTTACTTCCATACCGGAGCGTTCGTTGAAATCACTCGGACCGTTCTTAATTACCAGCTTGCCAGCTTTAATGGATGTTGTACCATCAACAGCCTGTTTAAACAGAGGACTAGCACTAGTGTAATCACCCTGTTTAGCCATCAACACCAGCTGGTTGTTGCCTGCATCAATGGTCAGCGGTGCTTTTACCTCTACAGCATTTTTAGCTGCAGCGTTAATCGTAGTGTTGGCACCGAAAACATACTTGCCGTCCTGGATATTGCCTGCATATTCGGTATCTGCCGTAGTGTCACCGGTCAGAGTAGTAGTGAACTCTGTCTTAGGCGGAACCACAGGAGCTTCGGTAGGATAGCTGCCCTTGCCGTCCTCTTTGCTGAAGGTGATGTCGCCGGTCTTCAGTGCTGCGGAAGAAGCAGTCAGGCCGTCAGCAATCTTCACATAACCGGTCAGGTTGCTTTCGCCGTTTACATAGTTGCTGTAGGTCAGCTTGCCTGCCAATGCGTTCAGTACGTTGGCAACGCTGTCCTTGTTGTCCATAGCAACGCCGGTGTTATCGGTAATCAGGCTTACTGCAGAATTCTTTTCTGCATGCTTGATAATGGTGTCACCTGCTGCGTAGTTGGCTGCTGCTTCACCATTGCCGGTATGAGCGTAGAAGATATTGGTATTGCCGCTGTAGTTATCAATAGTCAGCTCATTGCTGTCCTTTTGGAAGATGTTGCCTGCTGCGCCTTCGCTTGCGCCACCTGCTAATTTGGCTACGCTGCTTGCTGCGCCAGTGTTATCCCAGCTTGCGCCGTTTGCCAGATACAGGTTTACATTACCGCTTACTGCACCGGTCAGTTTGGAGGTTTCCGTATTCAGGCCCAGGTTTACAGTGCCATTGGATGCAGTTACATCGCCTTGCAGAATTACAGTATGATCTGCTGCGCCGTTCAGGTCTTCATTCATGTTCACGTTAACAGTGCCCTTATCAGCTGCAATTGCCTTGCCGTTGACAATCATGTTCACGCCGCCATTAACTGTAATAGTACCGTCATTTGCGCGGATACCATAGTTCTTGCTGACAGTTTTGCCATCAATACCATAGCCATTTTCCTTAACTGCTGTAATGTCGCCGTTAACAGTCAGTTTAGAGCCCTTTTCAGCATACAGGCCATAGGATGCACTATTTGTACCGTAAGCAGTGCCTTCGATATCTGCATTGATATTCAGGGTTGCGCCGCCAGTTGCTACAGCAAAGGCTGCATCTCTGTAAGCGCTGGTTTCATTTGCCGTAATCAGCAGCTTGCCTGCGGTAATATTGCTGGTAATATTCGGCTTGCTGTTACCGTTGGCATAGATTGCTCTTTGGTTCGTCTTCAACGTCAGCGTATTTTCGCCTGCATCTACAGTTACACCCTTAAAGGTTTTTTCGAAGGTTGTTACCCAATCAGCAGGAATTTCTGCTACGCCAAGGATGGCATCTTTATTGCCTACAGTAATAGAGCTATCCTTCGTAAAGGTATATTTCTGGTCACCGGTAGTAATACCTGCGTTGATATATTCAGTGTCTCTTGCAGCAAATCCCTGAAGCTGAGTTGTAAACTCGGTCTGTACAGGTTTTTCCGGTTTTACATAGCCACCCTTACCATTCTCACTATTGAAGGTAATATTTTCAGTCTTCAATGCTGCGCTGCTTGCAGTCAGGCCGTCGGCAATCTTCACATAACCGGTCAGGTTGCTTTCGCCGTTTACATAGTTGCTGTAGGTCAGCTTGCCTGCCAGTGCGTTCAGTACGTTGGCAACGCTGTCCTTGTTGTCCATAGCAACGCCGGTATTATCGGTAATCAGGCTTACTGCGGAATCCTTTTCTGCATGCTTGATAATGGTGTCGCCTGCTGCGTAGTTGGCTGCTGCTTCACCATTACCTTCATGTGCGTAGAAGATGTTGGTGTTGCCGCTGTAATTATCAATAGTCAGGTTGTTGCTGTCATTTTGGAAAATGTTGCCTGCTTTGGCATCACTCACGCCGCCAACAAATTGGGCAACATGGCTGCCTGCAAACGCATCTACGGCTTCACCCCATTCTTCGTTGTTCCAGGTTGCACCGTTCTGCAGGAATACATTGATGGCACCATAGAAGGTTTTGCTGCCGGATTTGTTGCCTTCATCCTTGAAGCCGTTGTGTGCTATACCGGTCCATTCGGAATCCGCGGTTGCCAGGCCCAGGTTTACCTTGGTATAAAGCTCCGGCTCGTTAGCATTCATTGCACCGGTAGATGCGCCTACGTTACCCTTCAGCACCAGCTTGTTATCTCTTGCGCTTACTGCATCGTAGTTCTCATCCAGGTTAACGTTCATGCTGGTGGTACCGGATTCAGCAATCATTGCATAATAATTGTGCTCGTTATCCTTGTTGATTTCAATGTTACCGCCGCCGTTAATCGTTAGCTTGGCATGACCGCCGTTAGCGAACAGACCATTGCCGTCGATTTTGGCATTTACATCGCCATTAATGGTAACCTTCGGTCCCATCTGCAAGGAGTAGTTGCTGCCGCTGTATACCAAAGAGCAGCCATAGTAACCCCAAGCACCTTCCTCGGAAGTCAGACCCCATTCGCTGTTTTCGTTGCCCATAGCGGTTACGTTACCGTTAAAGGTTACCTCTGCATTACCGTTTGCATATAGGCCTAAGGTATAACCGATACCCTTCACGTTCATTTCGGTATCGCCGTTGATGGTCAGCTTCATCGGGTTGTCTTTGCTCTGCGCGCCCTGGCCTACGTTGATACCTTCAACACGACCGTTGGTGCTGCTGGCGTTGATAACCAGCTTATCTGCGTTAACAGTAATACCGTCAGCAGAGCTTGCGCCCAGCGCATGAACAGTAGAGCTGCCGGTAACATTAGTGTTGAAGGTCAAAGTCTTACCTTCGGCATTAATGGTTGCCGCTTGTTTAATATCAGCACCATGCTTGTCAGTTGTAGTAATAGTGCTGTCCTTGGCAAATTTATAAGTACCGTCATCGGCAATGATATTTGCATCTGCATACTCAGTATCAGTTGCTTTATTACCGGTCAGAGTAGTAGTGAACTCTGTTTTCGCTTCCGGAACAACAGGAGCCTGAGCAGAGTACGAGCCCTTGCCATCTTCCTTATTGAAAGAGATGTCGCCGGTTTTCAGTGCTGCGGAGGAAGCAGTCAGGCCGTCAGCAATCTTCACATAACCGGTCAGATTGCTTTCGCCGTTTACATAATTGCTGTAGGTCAGCTTGCCGGCCAATGCATTCAGTACGTTGGCAACGCTGTCCTTGTTGTCCATAGCAACGCCGGTATTATCGGTAATCAGGCTTACTGCGGAGCCTTCGGCCGCCCCCTTGATAACGGTGTCGCCTGCTGCGTAGTTTTCAGCTGCTTCACCGTTGCCGGTATGTGCGTAGAAGATATTGGTGTTGCCGCTGTAATTGCTGATTGTCAGTCTGTTATCATCCTTCTGGAAAATGTTGCCTGCTTTGGCATCGCTTGCACCGCCGGTAAAGTTAGTTACACGGCTGCCTGCCCATTCCTCGCCACCCCAGGGATTTCTGATAATCTCGTCTACTACCTCGTTGTTCCAGGTTGCACCGTTTTGCAGCCACAGGTTTGCATCACCGGTAAAGGTCTGGTCGCCGGCTTTTTTGCCTGCTTCGGCAAAGCTGTTTTGTACAACACCGGTCAGGCTGGATTCAGCAGTTGACAAGCCCAGATTAATTTCACTCTTAACACCATGAATATCAACAGAATTTACTGCACCGGTATCCAGGCTCAGATTACCTTTAATTGTTACAGCATTATTATCCGCACCGGTAACATTGCCACCCTCATCTTTAAGAACATTCATGTTGACAATGCCGTTTTCTGCCTTAATAGCAGCATAACCCATGTCTTGACCTTCTTTTACAATAATGCTGCCGCCGCCGTTAACGTCTACAACAGCACCGCCGGCATTGGCCCAAATACCGTTAGCATTGCCTTGGAAGTCCACATCACCATTAACGGTAATTGTACCACCCTTGCTGTTGCCCATAGCGCTGGTTGCATACAGACCTGTTGCACCATAGTATTGATAACCGCCGTTATTGCCTTCAATATCCAGCTTTACATCGCCATTGACAACAACATTGCCCTGGTTATAAACACCAATAGTATTGTTATCGCCGTTAGCAGTAATATCCAGATTGCCATCAATGGTCAGATTACCGCCTGCCTTTGTAATATTAATACCCTTCAGGCCATTAGAAGAAATATCTTCACCTGTAAGCTCCATTTTTACGGTATCAGCTTTAATATTCAAAGAATAACCGGGATTAACCTTGATGCCTGCGCCCTGATCTGCCGGATGATCGACAACCAAGGTTAATGTTTTACCTGTTGCATCAATTTGGGCATCTTCAATAATGTCCATACCATATTGATTGGTAATTTTGCTGTCTTCTGTAAACTTATATACTCCGTCCTTGATTATATCTGCATATTCTTTGTCAACAAGATCAAAGCCGGTAATAGTTTGGGTATATTCTTTTACAGCCGGAACTTCGGGTTTAACCGCACCGGCAGAGTAAGAGCCATTGCCATCTTCCTTATTGAAGGAAATGTCGCCGGTTTTCAGTGCTGCGGAGGAAGCAGTCAGACCGTCGGCAATCTTAACATAACCGGTCAGGTTACTTTCGCCGTTTACATAGTTGCTGTAGGTCAGCTTGCCTGCCAAAGCGTTCAGCACATTGGCTACGCTGTCTTTATTATCCATAGCAACGCCAGTGTTATCGGTAACCATGGATACTACAGAGCCTTTTGCCGCACCCTTGATAACAGTGTTACCTGCTGCGTAGTTTTCAGCTGCTTCACCATTGCCGCTGTGTGCATAGAAAATGTTGGTGTTGCCGCTGTAGCTGTCAATAGTCAGGCTGCTGCTGTCCTTTTGGAAGATGTTGCCTGCTTTGGCATCAGCTTCGCCGCCGGCAAGCTGCTTCAGGCTGCTGCCATGATAACCATAATTGCCCTTGCTCTCATTGGTCCATTGAGCACCGTTGGCAAGCAGCATATAAGCATCGCCACTGCCGTTTTCATTAAAGATAGTACCCTTGAAATAGGATTTATCGGTATTCATACCAAGTGTTAATACACCCTGGTCTTCCTGCAAATCCTTAACCAGGATATTGCCTTCAACCTGCACATCACGACTGCCTTCTGTTGCCACCAACTCGCCATTTTTCAGCTTAGAATTGATGGACAGCACACCGCCACTTACTAAAGCAGCACGTCCTGTAGCAGCTTTGATTGCGCCACCGCCGATATACGCAGTAGGTGTACTGTTAATATCATAGTAGGACTTGCCACCGCTGACAGTAATTACATCGCTGTCATTACCAACATACAGGTCAACCATGCCGGAAATACTTAAATCAGCAGTACCTGTATTTTTCTTGACTTCAATAGCGTTCTCTACCTGTGGCTGGCTGGATTTAAACGTAATTGCATTCTCCCAACCATCGGCATTATTAATGGTTAAGCTGGCAAGACCTTTGCCATCGCCATAAGCACCCTCCTGGTTAGTACCGGCAACATAAATACCGCGCACCTTGCCAACAGACAAAAAGCTACCGCCGGCAGAAATATTCATTCCCTTAACGTTGTTGATTGTCAGGCTGGAAGAGGTAACGTGAATACCATTGGCACTGACAGCCTTGATATTATTAACACTGCCAACCTTAACCTGGTCAACATTTTGGGCAACATCCAGACGATGTCCCTGCATATCAATAGTTACAGGATTATAGCCTGCAACATAAAGACCTCCGAAAATCGGAGTCCAGTAATTCAGGTCCTGTTCTGATGCCTTAGGTTTCAGGCTTATATCCTCATTAAAGGTATAAGCATGCTTATCAGCATCATAAACCCCCTGTTTCTGCCAGTATGTGCGCATTGAACTACCATAATTGTTACTTTCATAGATAGCTTTATCATGCTCCACACTTGCCGCGAAAGCATTATTAGCACCTAAAACAGCTGCGGCAACGGCCAGTGCTAAAAAGGCTTTTCTCTTCTTTTGACTAAGCTTCAGCATATAGTCCTCCTTATCAAAAAATCAGGAAAAAGCAGAAACAACCGTTGCTTCTGCTAACCCCTCTGCACGGAATCGGGCTCCGCACAGTTTATACGGAAACCGGCCAGGCTGCTTCTCATCAGCGCAGCCTGCGATTTCATAACAAAATTATTCAGTTTATCATAAACACGCTGCGTTCATTTCAGCGCTTTGATAACCTCGTCGGTAAGGTCCTTGCCGCCTGCTACCATAGCATTCATATTTACAACGCTGTCAATATTGTTTGCTTTAGCTACGTCAAGAATAGTTTTATTAATCTTTCTTTGTACAGGAGCCATCTTCTTCTGTTCAAAGTCTGCCAGCTGCTTGCTGAGCTTTTCAGCCAAAGCCTGCTTATCCGCATCGCTCATGTTAGCAGATTGCTTGTTGAACTCCTCCTGCAGACGATTTTTTTCCTGTGCTACGGATTTGGCGATTTCAGTAATTCCCGGATAGCTGTTCAGAACAGCATTAACATTAACAACACCTACAGGTGCGGCAAAAGCGCTGGCGCTGATACCCAAAGCCATAACGGCGCTCATCAGTAAGGTCATAAGTTTCTTTTTCATTTCTGTCACTCTCCTTATTTAGCCCAAACAGCTTCCATGATGTTGCCGTATTGTGCTTCCATAAATTTAACTGCTTCACCCATGATAGCGTTTACCAGAGCCGGGTTAAAGGTGGTATTTTCAGCGGTAATGCAAGCGTTCAGCATAAAGTCGCCTCTCTCGGAAACGGTGAATTTGAACGGACGAACATTGTTGTTCATGTTGTTGATAGCACCGGCAAGTGCTTTCAGCTTTTCTTCATCGATTACCTGCGGAGCGATTTGCACCTGCAGCAGCATATAAACGCTGTCATCCATCAGAAGTGCCATCGGCAGCAGCTGGCCCTTTACTTCCATGCGGCTGCGGAAGATAGTGGTGTGATGCTCGTCATCTATTTTCTGGATATCGAAGCATTCGATTTTATTATCAGCCAGGAACTGAGTCATTTTCTCGATTTTGTTTTCCATTTCGGTTACTTTAGTTTCTTCTTTAGCAGCTTTTGCCATGATAAAATCTCCTTTACATTCATCAAAAAAGTTTTTTATATAATACGGAGCAGAAGTTACTGCTCCGTATATAACATGAGTCTGTTTATCTTAGAAGGTGTACTGCATGCCAACGATAAAGCTTCTGCCCGGCATAGCATACCAGCTGTCGGCACCACCGTTCCAGATAACGTCTGTGTGCTCAGCCCACAGCTTGTTGAAGATGTTGTCTACTTTAACGTAGAACTTAGTCTGCTTATCAGCTGTGTAATTAAGAGCAAGGTTGTAAACGCCATACTTATCAGAAGGCCAGCCCTTAACACCTTCCTTCATGCCGCGTTTATCACGGATGAAGTAGAAGCCGTCGAAGGCAGCACTGAATTTATCCTTGTCGTAATATACGCCGAAGGTTGCTTTATCCTTAGGTGCATAGCCCTGAGTAAAGCTGTCCTTCTCATCATAGAACAGATGTGCCCAGCCCAGCTTAACCGTTACAGCATCGCTCAGACGAGCATTGTACTGTGCGTTCCAGCCGCGGGAAATACCACCTATGCTGTTCTGATACTGGCCATAGTTCGGGTCGTCCTTATCGGTGGTGCTGTTCATAGTCATGCCAACATCGGATTTAGTTTCGAACCAGCTCAGCATCATGTAATTATCAGGTGTAAATTCGTGGTTGTAACCGATAGATGTTGTACGGCCTTCGGAAGCACGCAGGTCTGCATTACCGTATTTATGGTCATACAGCTGTGTCAGGCTCGGCAGAATGTAGTAATCGCTGCGGCCCGCATACAGAGTATCCTTTTCAGTAATATCCCAGCCCAGCTTGTAGCTGATGGAGTTATGGCAGTCATAGCTGTCCGGTCTGTCGTGACGAATACCGCCGGATAAGGTTACATGCGGCACAATCTCACAATCTCCCTGCAGGAACAGAGAAGTGTTATTGGTTTCTTTATGGTTAGTGTTATCCTTGCCCTTGCTGTATTCGATACCGCCGACCATAGTATATCTGTCGGTCTGGTATTTGAAGTTATCGCTGTACAGCTTGTATTCCAAATTGCTTGTAATCGGCTCGGAAATATCGGTGTCCTCTCCGCCCGGCTTATCCCAGGAGGATTTTTCTTTGGTTGCACGATACATCAGAGAATTGCTCCACTGATCGTTAATCTGCCAATCATGCTTCAGGGTTACGCTGTCACTGTCGTACATGCCTACATAATGGCCGCCGTATACCAGGTCGGTACCGCTGAAGTTGGAGCCGATGGTTTCATAGTTCAAGGTCAGCTTGTTGGCATCGTTGAATCTGTATTCGAACTTAGCGCCGCTGCTCTTGGTATTGCTCTGACCCGGCCATTCCTTGCCGCTGCCATCCTTGCTGGTGCCGGAAATAGTTCTGTCATGGTAAATATTGTAGCTTACCTTGTCTTTTGCAGCCTGAGTATTGAATTTATAGGCTTCCTTGCCGAAGCTGCCCTTAGCAATATCAATAACGGTTTTTGCACCCTCAGGTCTTCTGGTGATGATGTTGATAACACCGCCCTTAGCACCGCTGCCGTACATGGTAGCAGCACTGCCGCGCATTACCTCTACGCGCTCGATGTTATCCATATTGTTCATGAGGGCGGCAAACATATAACCGCTGCTGCCTGCGCCCTTGAAATCGTTAACACGCACGCCGTCAACTAGGATAACAACATCCTTGCTGCCGTTGATGCGGATACCGCTTACGTTGGCATTCAGGCCATTGGAGCCGTAATCAAGGAATTGTACACCCGGAACGGTACGCAAAACCTCTTCCACGTTGTCCATGTGCATCTGCTCGATTTCTTCACGGCCGACAACGCTCATATCTGCCTTAGCCTTCAGGATGGATTCCTCCATACGGGAAGCAGTAACAACGATAGGTGCCAGCTCAAAGCTCATTTCGTCAAAGTTTGCTGCGGTCGGCTCCGGTGCATCGTAGGTGGTTACGGGTTCAACATAAGTCGGCTCGGAATGCTCTGCAACAGCAGCAGTTTCTTCTGCTTCCTGCACTGCAGGCTGAGCATTGAGAGTCTTCTCCTGTGCAGCAATACCCGGCATAGCGTCGGTTTTTACGTTAGCAGCCGCATTTTCCTGAACCTCTGCCGCATTACCTGCAATGAACTGTTCAGCCTCAGCCTTACCGGCAATTTCCTGCTTCGGCAGACGGTCGAGTGCAAAGCGCAGGCCGCCGCTGAACTTCCAGTCATGCTCGTAATCTGCTCCGTAGCTACGGGAAACATCAAAATATGCACTTGCGTTAGGTTTAATATTCAGGGTAGTGCCAAGGCTCATTTCCGCCCAGGTTCCCTTGGTTTCTACAGAGGTAGTCTTGCTGCCGCCGTCCTCTGCGCTGTAGCTGCCAGTGATATCGCCGGAGAACTCATGCGCCAGGCCGAAGCGTGCATAAACAGAGCCAAGGCGGCCGGTTTTGCCAAGCTCTAAGCCCAAGCGGCCAACTAAGCTGTTGTAGTTGCCCTGGTTAACGTCCAGAACCTCACCGCCATCGGTTACGGCAGCAAAGTTTCTGCCGCCCAGATGTGCCCAGGTCAGCTGTGCCTGAGGCTCAAGGTAGCTCTTATCTGTACCGATACGTTTTGCCAGACTTGCGGTAGCACTGTAGCCGCGGTTTCTGTAGGTACCGCTCAGCTCTGTGCCGATGCCGTTGTGTACGCTGAACTCGTTGCGTACGCTGCCGGCCTTAGCTGCAAAGTCCAGATGTGCGCCGTCGCCCAAATCCTTGGAAGCATACAGGCCGAAGCTGTACAGCTTGTTATCGCCGCTGTTGCCGCCGATAGTACCGAAATCATCATCGGTATAATTGTAGCTGGAGCTGCCCTTCTGATAATCAATAGCAGCACCTGCAATCCAGCCGTGGTCATACATACGGTCAAAACCAACCTGTGCACCCCAATAGTTGTTGCTCAAATCAACCGCATTCGCATTGTAGGTATCCTTGCCGCCGTAGGTTTTAGCCCAAATGCCATCACCCTCCATATGCGCACGCAGCAGGTCGCCGCGATAAATTACGTTGGCAGCATTATCGCGCCAGGAAAGCATTGCGCTGGTGGTTGCCGCCCTTGCGCCCTTCATCAGTGCGGTTTCGTAGTCGCCGCTAATATTAACACCGCTGCCGCTGACGAAGCTGCCTACGCCACCGTTAGCGCTATCGAATTTCATGTCGCCGATCCAACGTGAAACGCTGGAGGAGGTCAGACCGGAGCTGATCATAGTCTTACCGGTCAGGTTTTCATCAACGCCGGCATTGCCGTAGTAAATCTTCTGGCTCAATGCCTTGAAGGCTGCTTCTACCGCATCCTGGTCGTTGGTTTTGATGTTCTTGCTGCTTGTTGCCGCAATCACCATGGAATCCTTATCAGCCTTTTCCACGGTGAAGTTGCCGCCCTTGTAATCGCTTACATCTGTGCCTGCATTATCATGATCGTAGCTTACGATATGAGTACCGCCGAAGCTGCCTACGGTAACGGCACCGGCATCGGGAGCCATGCTGATAAAGCCGTTGACGGGAATTTCTACTTCCTCATTATTGCCGCCGTCCGGATTGATATATTTAATAGATTTTACAACACCCTTGCCGCCCTTTAAGCTGCTGACAAAGGTTGCGTCTGTATTGGTATTGTTCCAGGCAGCACCGGAAAGAGTCAGGTTCAGCGCTGCATCACCGGTCTTATGAGCGCCGGTCCATACTGCGCCGTCAGCAAGTGTCAGATTGACAGTGCCGTCGTCACCCAGAGCTGCAGCCGCTGCATCACCGGTCTTAACAATGCTGCCAACGAATTTACCGCCGGCAACAGTCAAGTCAATTTTACCGCCGTCGGCAACAGCCAGGTTGCCTTCTACGGAACCGGTCTTGTAGTTGCCCTCTTTATCAAAATTATCCTTATTGATGTTGACTACGGAACCGTCACTGATAATGCTGCCTTTGATTACGCCGTTGCCCAGAGTAACCTCGGCACCATTGGTTGCCTTAACAGCATTCTTTGCTGCAGGCTTATCGTTTTTATCGTTCTCGTTGATATTGGTAATGCCCAGGCTTGTTACCTTGCCGCCGTCGGCAGTAATCGCATCCTCCTGTGCGGACAGATGTAAGGTACGCGCAGAGATATCTACCGTCTTGCCGTTGGTAACAATACCTTTCTTGGCATCCAGTGTCAAAGCTGTATCTTCCGCATTGATTTTAACGTTGGCTGCTGCATCAATAGCAGTTCCGTCAGCCACATTTACTGTAGTAGCCTGAGTAAATTTATAGGAGCCGTCATCCTGACGGATATTAGCATCGGTATAATCGCTGTCGGCAGAAGTACCGGTCATACCGCTGTTGATGTTGGCGGTATTCTGTTCACCCTCCTGCGGTTTAGTGTAACCGCCTTCACCGGTTGCTTCGTTAAATCTGATCATGCCCTTAGCTTCGGCAGTAATGCCGGAAGCAGTCAGACCGGAAGCAATCATAACAGTACCGGAAAGATTTCTTTCATCCTTCACATAACCGCTATAGGTCAGCTTGCTTGCCAAAGCATTCAGTACTGCTTCAACCTCTTTGTCATCTTTCAGGTTAATCTTGCTATTATCGGTTGCCAAGGTAACATTGGCACCGGCACCGGCATACTGAATAGTAGTATCGCCGCCGATATAATGCTCCTTCTGAGTACCGTTTTCATTATGCTTATAAACAATGGTATTGTAACCGCTGTAATTAGCAAAATTCAGCTTAACATCACTGTTCTGATAAATGAAGCCGCTGCCGGCAGCGGTTTTGCCGCCGACAAGATTATGAACATAGGAAGTACCGTCAAAATTATCATAGCTCGGCTTGCTGTATGCCGGCATGTTGCTGTAATCCAGGCCGTCAACACGAGAGGTTGCTTCATGTGTCCATTGTGCTCCGTTGCTTAGCCATACATTTACCTCGCCTGCATGGTCGGTACCGGCGTTGTCAACAACACCCTTCCAGGTGGAATCCTTAGTAGTCAGGCCGATGTTCAGACGGCCGTCCTGATATACATCAGGCTTATCGGTACGCTCAGAGCGCTTCAGAGCGATAACGTTGCCGATGATATTGGTTGTCTTGCCCTCGGCAGCCTCCAGCTTTTCGTTTTCAACAGAGCTTTTATCCGTATTATTATTAGCATCAACAACGTTGATATTGATTGTACCGCCATAGCTTGCCAAAGCATAATATGCTTCTTTAAAGCTGCCGTCTGCTTTTCTTTCGTCAGACGGAGTTTCGATTTTAATAGAATCACCTACCAGGCTGATTTTGCCCAAATTGTAGGGATGTACGCCGGCAGAAGCATTGTACACACCGGTCTGCACTGCAGTACCGCGTACAGCTACATCCACATTACCGTTAACAGTAATGCTGCCGCCGGTATAACCGACACTGAAGGCATTCGGCTGCCAGCGTGCGCCTGTATAGTTAACGTCAGTCGGATCCATGGAGGTTACGCCGCCGGGACCGATG
>ERZ1026854.733-NODE-733-length-22479-cov-5.504549_pt1 | contig 22479 bp, 20 predicted proteins | sample MGYA00380157_ERZ1026854 | MGnify/ENA primary metagenome ERZ1026854 (study PRJEB33269, sample SAMEA4719793) | human gut metagenome | biome: human-associated habitat; feature: organic feature; material: feces | place: Cameroon | collected 2013-10 ... | reverse complement strand
TGGCAAATTGTGGATAAACAGATGATATTTGAACTTTGTTATATAGAAGCAATAACAAAATAATAAAGTCGTACCCAACTTTACCGTCGGGTACGACTTTCATGTCTGCCATTTTGAATCCAGTTAGCCGCTAAAAAAACTCATCCAGATTCTCATACCAGCAATTACCTCTAAATATTCTTTCTTATCAATCTGCTGAAATCGATTTATAAAAATCAGCAACATCATCATCATCAATTATATAAGACACTTGATTATTCGTCTTGGCTATTTCCTGCAACTGAATTTTTTCCCCTCGCGTCCATTTTTTGATTTGTTTCAGTTTTGAAATCACAGAATGAGTTTGCTTAAAACTATTACTGTTCTCCAAATCAAGTATCAGTTTCTGTTTTTCCCTATCTTCATGACTGTCTATATTCATGTTATGATCCACCTGTTCCTGTTTGCATTGAAAATGAACAGACATCAGTTTTTCATTCGAGGCCGTTTGGTCGATAATTGCTTTCACCAATTTGTCTAATTCCGAATTGTCTGTATAATCAGCTGGAGCGAAATATTTTATTCGCTTGTCTTCCATCATCTTATAGACCTTTCGTCTGTCTCTCGTCTCAGGATTATAAACCCCAATCGAATGACCAGAATGAGAATTAACAAGTTTCATGCAAGGTATATCCGTATCACTGTCCCCTATGTAGACCATATTTCTAAAAGGAATACGAATATCCTCTGGATTAAAATAGTCATTGACACCTGAATCATTCACATCCAATGTCCCCTTCACAATTCTAAAAAGAAACTGTGTTTTGCTCGTATAGTTTATGACTTGCGCTGGCCATTTTGCCTCTCCATTTTCATCATAGTAGAAAGAACTCGCATAGATTTTCTCAAACTCATTAGCAACTTTCGTTCCTTCAATCATTTCCTTCAGACCGGATGAGATGATGTAATGTTCCACGATCACCCCCTTGGTTTCACCATACTCTCTGATACGCTTAAACCAAGTGTCTACTCCAGGAAACAAACTCACTTTGGCACCATAATCCATCAATGTCTTTCGATTGAATATGAATCTTCCACGCGCCTTTTGAATCATGGTGTACATGTAGGCCAGATTTTGGTCCATATCATTACTCTCAGCCAATCCATTAGACTCTGTCCAAAAAGATTCTACTTCGTACCCCACAGATTGTATATACCCCTGTGCTTGCATATCATCAGGCGACAATGTCTTGTCAAAGTCGTAGCATATTGCAAGTACAGGTCTGTCCTCTTTGGTTTTTCTTTCAAATACTTTTTCCATTCTCTCTCGTAAAAAATAAAATGAGGCACAATTACAATCAATCATGCCTCATTTAAATTTATCATTCAGAATCTATACTTACTTAACCTCCTCGAAGTCAGCATCCTGAATATCATCTTTCTTATTGTCGGAAGAATTTGCGCCTGGTTGTGGACCGGCCTGAGCACCTGGCTGTTCTGCGCCTGGCTGAGCACCCTGCTGATACATCTGGGCGCTGGCAGCCTGCCAAGCGTTGTTGAGTTCAGTTGTAGCAGCTTCAACGGCAACCAAATCCTGGCTCTTGTGAGCTTCCTTCAGTTTGTTGAGGGCAGCTTCAATAGGTGCCTTCTTGTCTGCTGGAATCTTGTCGCCAAGTTCCTTCAACTGATTTTCGGTCTGGAAAATCATGCTGTCGGCCTGGTTGAGTTTGTCAACACGCTCACGTTCCTTCTTGTCGGCCTCAGCGTTAGCTTCGGCTTCAGCCTTCATGCGGTCGATTTCTTCTTTACTCAAACCGCTGCTGGCCTCAATACGAATGGTCTGTTCCTTGCCTGTTGCCTTATCCTTTGCAGATACATTGAGGATACCGTTGGCATCAATGTCGAAGGTCACCTCAATCTGAGGAACACCACGACGGGCAGGAGCGATGCCGGCGAGGTTGAAACGACCAATGCTCTTATTGTCGCGAGCAAACTGACGTTCACCCTGCAATACGTGGATGGTCACCTCTGGCTGGTTGTCTTCTGCAGTTGAGAACACCTGGCTCTTCTTGCAAGGAATGGTGGTGTTGGCATCAATCAGCTTCGTCATGACACCGCCGAGGGTTTCAATACCCAATGAAAGCGGAGTTACGTCGAGCAAGACAACGTCACCCACACCGCTCTCCTTGTTCAAAATGGCACCCTGGATGGCAGCACCAACGGCTACGACTTCGTCAGGGTTAACGCCCTTTGAAGGAGTTTTGCCGAAGAAGTTTTCAACCAATGCCTGAACAGCAGGAATACGAGTTGAACCACCCACGAGGATCACTTCGTCGATGTCTGAAGTGTTCAAACCTGCGCCCTTCAAGGCTGCTTCACAAGGCACCTTGCAAGCTTCAATCAAACCATGAGCCAAAGCTTCAAATTTGGCACGGGTCAAAGTCTTAACCAAGTGCTTAGGTACACCGCCAACTGGCATGATGTACGGCAAGTTGATTTCAGTGCTCGTTGAGCTTGAGAGTTCAATCTTTGCCTTTTCGGCAGCTTCCTTCAAGCGCTGCATAGCCATCGGATCAGTCGTCAAGTCGGCACCTTCGTCGTTCTTGAATTCTTGAACCAACCAGTCAATAATCACGTGGTCGAAGTCATCACCACCGAGGTGAGTATCACCATTGGTTGAGAGCACTTCAAACACACCGCCACCAAATTCGAGGATAGAGATATCAAACGTACCACCACCGAGGTCAAACACGGCAATCTTCATATCCTTGTTTGCCTTGTCAATACCATATGCCAAAGCAGCGGCAGTCGGTTCGTTGACGATACGCTTAACTTCGAGACCAGCAATCTGTCCGGCTTCCTTGGTGGCCTGACGTTGAGAGTCTGAGAAGTAAGCAGGAACGGTGATAACAGCTTCCGTCACTTCCTGTCCGAGGTAATCTTCGGCCGTCTTCTTCATCTTCTGAAGAATCATGGCAGAAATTTCTTGTGGAGTGTACTGACGTCCATCGATTTCTACGCGTGGCGTGTTGTTTTCACCACGAACCACCGTATAAGGCATACGGGAGATTTCCTTCTGCACCTGGTCGTAGTTTTCACCCATGAAACGCTTGATAGAGTAGATGGTCTTCTTTGGGTTGGTGATGGCCTGACGCTTGGCAGGGTCACCCACCTTACGTTCGCCGCCGTCAACGAATGCCACTACCGAAGGAGTCGTACGCTTACCTTCGCTGTTTGCAATGACAACTGGTTCATTGCCTTCAAAGACTGAAACACAAGAGTTTGTTGTTCCTAAGTCAATACCAATAATCTTTCCCATGATATATTTTCTTTTTTATTTTTATTATTCAAGTTGATTTTCTCTGTGCCAGCCCTGCACGTGTCTGTCAAGGCGGACGCTTAATAAAAAGCAAAGGGCGTGCCAATTGTATCCACTGGCCTATTCTTTATATATATAACAAAGGGGCCTTTGCCATGTTTATATTCTTCTCCAGACAAAGCACCGCGAACAACAGAAGCACGTAACCGCCTATCCATCAAACACATAACAACGCACTACCATTTCCAATCCCATCAAGCAGCCCCCCTCTCCCATCCCTTTTAATTTTATGACATTTTGTCAGACAAGAAAGAACAACGCTCTGACAAGCACTCCTTATTATAATATATATACAACACACCAGAAGTTGCCTGATTAGGAGGTAAGCAGATATGCCTTGGAGAGCGTTGCAAATAAAAAAACCATGCTCTTGGCATATTTAAAATAATATTGACCACCTACTAATGTTTTGTTTTGACTACCTTTGCAATTATGAACAAGATTTTGACATCCACATTCAAACGTTTGAAAGGAGAGCCTAACCTCAAGGAGGGAACTGTATATTCCATACTGATAATCATCAGCGTGTCGCATTTTCTCAACGACATGATTCAGTCGGTCGTACCGGCCATCTACCCCATCATCAAGACGAAGTTCGGGCTTTCGTTTGCGCAAATCGGCATCATCACACTGGTGTTTCAAATGTCGTCATCAATCCTGCAACCGCTCACCGGACTTTATTCCGACCGTCATCCGCGTCCCTATGCGTTGTCAATTGGCATGTGCTTCACCCTTGCCGGCATCATTATCTTGGCTTTTGCAGGACATTTTCTTCTGTTGCTTTTGGCCGTGTGCACCATCGGACTCGGCTCCTCCATTTTCCATCCCGAAGCCTCGCGGGTGGCCCAGTTGGCATCTGGCGGAAGAAAGAGCCTTGCGCAAAGCATTTTCCAAGTTGGCGGCAACGGAGGTTCTGCAATCGGCCCACTTCTCGCAGCAGCCATCGTACTCCCCTTCGGACAAGAAGCCATCAGTTGGTTTGCCATTGCTGCAGTGGCGGCCTCTGCCATCATGGTGCGCGTTGGCAGCTGGTACAGCATGCGCCTGTCTTATGCCACAAGGCAACCAAAACAAATGATTGCCAAGCCGTCCAATCTGACAGGCAAACAAGTGAAACGCGCGTTGCTGATTCTCGTGCTGCTCATCTTTTCGAAATATTTTTACGTGGCCTGCATCACCAATTATTTCACCTTCTTCCTCATCGACAAATTCGGCATCAGCGTTGGCGCATCGCAGCTCTGCCTCTTTGCCTTTCTGCTCGCCTTCGCCATCGGCACCGTAGCTGGTGGTATGCTCGGCGACAAAATAGGGCGCAAATACGTCATCTGGGCTTCCATCCTCGGTGCCGCCCCTCCGGCGCTTGCCATGCCCTTCGTGAGTTTGCCGCTGACCGTGTTGCTGGCATTTTTAACAGGCCTCATCATCGCCTCAGCCTTCTCATCCATCGTGGTTTACGCCACCGACCTGATGCCTGGCAAACTCGGTTTGATTTCCGGCATATTCTTCGGCCTCATGTTCGGCCTGGGCGGTCTCGGTTCTGCCTTCTTCGGTTGGCTGGCCGACCAAACCAGCATCAGTTTCATCTTCAAAGTGAGCGCCCTGCTCCCCTTGTTGGGCATAGTGGCAGGTTTTCTGCCAAACGTGCAGGCAAGACAGAAAGCGACCCACAAATTCTAAGTCTCCAACCTCATGCAACGATATTTTCTGAAAATAACAGCACCGCGCGATGCCTTCAACGCTGAGGGGAAGGCACCAGCCGACGTGGAAAACATTTTGCGCCAAGAAGGCTTCAAGCCGCTGGAAATCCGTGCGCCCCGATGGGACGACCTGCTGGGCATCAATGCCCGCTTGTGTTACCAGCCACTGGAGAAATTGCTGCAAAAGGCCGGAGAATTGTTCATCCAATATCCTTTTTACGCGCCACACAGCCATCTGATCATACGAAAAATCCTCCACACCAACTTGCCCCTCACCGTGTTGGTGCACGACCTCGATATGTTGCGCGGCGGTCGCGAGGAGTCAGAACCGCTCCTGCGAAAAGCCAGGCGACTGATTGTTCACACAGAGGCCATGAAGGCGTTTTTGTGTAAACGGGGATTCAACGGAGAAAACATCAAGGTGTTGCAATGCTTTGACTATCTGGTGGAATACCTGCCTGCGCCAAAACCGTCTTTCACGGGAGGAAACGACATCGCTTTTGCAGGCAATCTGGAAAAAAGCGAATTTCTCAAACTGCTTTCTGGAAACAAAATACTATCTTCGCTCCACTTTCTGCTCTACGGTGCCACACTGCCAAAGGACGTTTTTGGAGAGAACCTGACCTATCAGGGACGCTTCCGCCCCGCCGACCTCCGCACGCTCAAGGGCAGTTGGGGACTCGTTTGGGACGGGGAATCGCTGACCACCTGCCAGGGTAGCCACGGTCTGGGCGAATACCTGCGCTACAATGCGTCACACAAACTCTCGCTCTATCTGGCCTCTGGCATGCCAGTGATTGTTTGGCAGGAATCGGGCGTAGCCGCGTTTGTCAATCAAAACCATCTGGGCCTCACCGTCAACTCCCTGGAAGAACTTCCTGAAAGGATTGGGAGACTGACGGAAAACGAAAAGGCCCTCATCAGCGAAGGGGTCGGCATTATGTCCGAAAAAATCAGACACGGAGAAATGCTCCGCAACTGTCTGAAGAACTGAATATATTTTCCAACAGGTGCGTTTCGGAAACTCCAAGCAAACATTGCAAGCCCCAAACATACCAACATTCTACCATGAAAAAGAAGACCATTGCAGCCACCTGCCTGGCTGCCACGATGTCCCTCTTTGCCAGCGCTCACGACGTGATTGACTTTTGCGGCGGATGGACATTCAAGAAAGCGCCCTCCACGACAGAAACGATGCAGGCCGCCGCAGCCTGGAACGGCCGTTGGGACAGCGTTAGTGTTCCACACACCTGGAACGCCACCGACATGCTCACCCGCGTCAACAATTTCTACGCTGGAGCGGCCTACTATCGCAAGCACTTCTCCGTTCCCTCCTCCTGGAAAGACAAAGTGCTCTATCTGCGCTTTGAAGGGGTGGCCTCCTGTGCCGAAGTCTATGTCAACGGCAAACTTGTCGCCACCCACAAAGGGGGCTATTCGGCTTTCGCCTGCAACATCAGCGGAGACGTGCGCCACGGACAGAGCAACGAAATCGTGGTGAAAGCCGACAACAGCGCCCGCCCCGACGTGATACCAGTCAACCACAACCTCTTCGGCATCTACGGCGGCATGTATCGGCCAGTTTCGCTCATCGTGGCAGAACCTTGCCACATCGCCGTGACAGACTGCGCCGGACCAGGAGTTTACGTTCGGCAACAACAGGTATCGTCAAAGAGTGCCACCGTCTGCGTGACGACAAAAACGAGAAACGCCACCAGACAGCCGGCCCCTGCAACCATCGAAACGACCATCACTGACGACAAAGGCAACTACGTGGCCCGCGTGAGAAAAAACCTGACGCTCTCCCCGCAGGGCATCCAGGCCCACGAAGCGACAATGCAACTGAGCAAGCCACACCTATGGCAAGGACGCGAAGACCCTTATTTATATAAGGTGACCGTGCGCATCCTCCAAAACGGGAAGGTGACAGACGAGAGTGTGCAGCCGCTCGGATTGAGAAACATTGAAATAAAACCAGGAAAAGGCGTCTGGCTCAATGGCAAACGATATCCCATGTACGGCGTGACGCGCCATCAAGACCGCTGGGGAAAGGGCAGCGCACTGAGCAAGGCCGACCACGATGAAGACCTGGCCATGATTATGGACGTCGGTGCCACGACAATCCGCCTGGCCCACTACCAGCAGTCAGACTATTTCTATTCGCGCTGCGACTCGCTCGGTTTGCTGGTGTGGGCGGAAATCCCGTTTGTCAATCGCGTCACGGGACAGGAATGGGACAACGCACACACACAACTCCGCGAACTAATTCGCCAGAGCTACAACCATCCCTCTATTTATATATGGGGACTGCACAACGAGGTCTACACGCCACACGCCTACACAGCCGACCTGACCTTGTCGCTCCACGAACTGGCCAAGCAGGAAGACCCCGACCGTCTGACGGCCTCGGTCAACGGGTACGGCCACGCCGACCACCCTGTCAACATGAATGCCGACATCCAAGGCATGAATCGCTATTTCGGATGGTACGAACGAAAAATCAGAGACATCAACGGCTGGGTGGAAGGTCTGGAGAAAAATTACCCCAGCATGCCGCTGATGCTAACGGAATACGGAGCCGACGGAAACATCCGTCAGCAAACGGAATATCTGGGAGAATCGCTCAACTGGGGCGACCCTTTCTATCCAGAAACGTTTGAGACGAAGGTCCACGAATACCAATGGAGCGTCATTGCGAAACACCCCTACATATTGGCATCCTATCTCTGGAACATGTTCGACTTCGGTTGCCCCATGTGGGAACGAGGCGGCGTGCCAGCCCGCAACATGAAGGGACTCGTCACCATCGACCGCAAGGTCAAGAAAGACGCCTACTATTGGTATAAAGCCAACTGGAGCAAAAGTCCCGTGCTCTATCTGACGCAACGGCGAAACACCGACCGCGAACGCCGCGTCACGAGCATCACGGTCTATTCCAACGTTGGCCAGCCAAAGGTTTTCCTCAACGGACAGGAACTGGAAGGCATCCGCAAGGGATTCACCGACGTTCACTACGTCATTGACAACGTCACGCTGAAGGACGGGGAAAACATCGTCACCACAACGGCCACCGACAAACAAGGAAACAAACTCTCCGACGAAATCCGCTGGCAATACACGGGCGAAAAACGCCGCTCGGCCCGCCAGGGAAACAACAATGCGGAACACGCCGGATTCTAAAACCAAAAACAGAATGAACGCTATCATCGAAAACATGATGACGCGCAGAAGTGTGCGCGCCTTTAAGAAAGACCCCGTACCAACGGAACTCATTGAGCAAGTGATTGAAGCTGGCACCTGGGCGGCATCGGGACACGACCGCCAGCCTTGGGCCCTCATTGCCGTGACCAACCCGGAAGTGATTGCAAAACTCAGCAAGGCCAACGCCTCGTTTTTTGAGCACGACGTGAAAGACCCGTTCTATGGTGCGCCGGCAATCATCATCGTCCTGACCAAGACATCCACACCAACATATCTCTACGACGGTTCGTTGGCAATGGGCAACATGATGTTGGCCGCCCACAGCCTCGGCCTCGGTTCATGCTGGATCCACCGCGCCCGTCAGGAGTTTGAAACCGACACCTGGAAGGAATGGCTGCAATCCTTGGGCATTGAAGGAGAATACGAAGGCATCGGACATCTGGCCTTGGGCTATGTCGACGGCCAACTGCCAACGGCACGCCCCCGGAAGGACGGGCGCGTGTTCTGGGTGAAATAACCACACACTGCAAGGGTTGCCAGCCTTGAACACGCCTTCAAAGCTGGCACCCCCCCCAAAAACTTTCGTCATCCAATGGAATCAAAAACCAAAATTCTTTTCATTTGCTTGGGAAACATCTGCCGCTCTGTCGCCGCCGAAGAGGTGTTCCGTACATGGGTCAAGCAACACGCGCTCAACGCGCAATTTGAAATCGATTCGGCAGGCCTCATCGACTACCACGAAGGCGAACTTGCCGACAGCCGAATGCGGCAACACGCCTCCCAGCGCGGCTACAAACTGACCCATCGTTCGCGTCCCGTGACGCCTGAAGACTTCCGCCATTTCGACCACATCATTGCCATGGATGCCGACAATGTGCGGCGCCTGCGCCACGTGGCCCCTTCGGCCTCCGACATGGAGAAGGTGGTGCTGATGGCCGACTTCCTCCGCCACCACGAAGGCGAGACGTGCGTGCCCGACCCCTATTACGGCACAGGCAAAGATTTCGACCACGTGCTCGATCTGCTTGAAGACGCCTCTGAAGGATTGCTCGAATTTCTTCTCAGTAATGGTAAAAGAATAAGTTGACCAATTTTGACCTGTATATTTGTTGGTTTTGGAATTTGGAAGAGGGAGCATAGCGGGCTATGTGACCGATGACAAATTTCAAAAACGGCAAAAAGACAGGGCATAAGAAATAACACCTTATCCTTACTCCACAAAATTGGTCAAGTTATTTTTTTACCATTACTCAACAATAACTGACCAAGGCAAACGGTTTTCTCCCCAAAGAAAATCCCCCGACAAACAACAAAGCATACACCTCTCCCCCACTCTTTCATGAAACGCACATCTCTTAAGACCCTCATCCTCGCCTTCGCCGCCATCTGTGCCTTCCCGTGCAGCGGCATGGCCAACGACGGCCTATTTTACACCTCTGGAAACCAGCTCGTTCCGCTCAACGAATCGCAAATCAGCGTTTGCAAGGAAGTACTCACCATCCGCCTCAACGCCAACGGCACAGCAACGGTGGATGTACAATACGACTTTCTCAATCCAGAAAAGGAAGAGCGTTGCGTGACGGTCGGGTTTGTGGCCGACGCCCCGCAAAACTTCACTGGGCAGCAATTGCAAGAAACGGAGCACCCTTTCATCAAGGATTTCACGGTGGAAATGAACGACACGGCGCTCAGTTTCCGTCATGCCATTGTTGCCAACGACTCAACGTTTGTCAACAAACTGGAGTTTAAGCCGTTGGACCTTTCTCTGTATGAAGAAGACGAATCCGGCAGCGGAAACTATCTGACGTTGCAAGACACGCATCTCGGCACGAGCATCAGCTATGTCTATTATTTCCAGGCAACTTTCAAACCGGGCCTCAACCATGTGCACCACCGCTACACCTACACGATGGCCCAGAATATCTACACGCATTATCAGCTCGATTACAAACTGAGTCCGGCACTGCGTTGGGCCAACCATCAGATTGACGATTTCACGCTGCGCATCGAAAGCGACGGCTCGCCGCTTCACTTCTTCTTGAATGCCGCCAGCATGAAGGGAACAGATGCTCCCGCCATCGTCAACGCCGCCGGAAAGAAGGGCTACGGGAAACACCAAATGCGCGACATCCGTTCAAGCGAATACGATAAGCAGGCGCAGCAGATGCTGGAGTTTTTCCTGAGGGATGCCTCTGTTGAAATCCACGCAAAAGACTTCAAACCGGAAGAGGAACTGCATCTCAGTGCTGCCGACTGCAGCGAGAGCGGCATCGTCTGCATGCCAGACCCTTGCAAAACGTCCTTGGTCGCCGCCGAATCGGAAACGCCGCTCAGTGCGCTCGACAAACTGGCCGCGAAGCACTACCTGGAGGCGCTGCAAGGCAAAACTTTCAAAGACAAAAAATTGCAGAAATATTTCGAAGCCCGCTGGTGGTATCTCAAAAAATAAATAACCGACAACGCCCAACCATGCTTTGCAACATGGCTGGGCGTTGTCGGTTATGAGATTCATTTTTAATGACACAAGCCTTCAAGCATCGTTCTATCTTTACCTTGACAAGGTAGGGTTTTCAATACCCATGCTGGTGGTCAGTATTTTTTTAGCATCATATCATGCAGTCTTTTCCCACTTCCGATTATCCTAATAAGAAAAGCAAAAACGCATCGCCCATTAACATGGATATAGAAGAGACCATAAAGCAAGTGAGAACTGGAGACGCAAATGCTCTGGCAAGACTTATCGAAGCATACTCCCCAATGGTGAGAAAAGTATGCTCCAACATCACTGATGAGGACGAGGACACATTGAATGACGTCGTCCAAGTGGTGTTTATCCGTGCTTATTATTCTCTTCATCAACTCAGAGACACTGATAAATTCGGAGAATGGTTGTGTGCCATTGCAAGAAATGAAGCCTTGAAATTGCTGAAGCATAAGCAGAAAAGAATGTTTACGCCTTTCTCATCGTTCACAAACGAAGAATTTGAAGTAGAGGAATGTGTCACTCCTGAGAACTGGTTGGAGGAAAAAGAAATACATGAAATCATCGCCCAACTGCCAACAGGCTACAGAAAGGTCTTTCAGATGGCTGTGATTGAAGGATATTCGCATAAAGAGATAGCGAAAATACTGGGAATAGAGCCACACAGTTCTTCTTCTCAATTGGCAAGGGCCAAAGCGATGCTGAGAAAGATTATCAACAAACGCATGTTGGCCATCGTCTCGTTCTTCCTCATCAGCATACCGCTCTATCGCATCCTATGGAGAAAGCCGAAGATTGAAAATGGGCACACACATACGGCACAGGTTGAACACGGGAAGAAGGGCCGGAAGCAGCATATTACCAAGAAACAAATGGAGGAAATGCCGACACAGGGAAAAAGAAGCGAAAACGTAGCAGCCAATATGGCTCACCAGAATATCCTCCAAACGAAATCCAACTCTATGATGGCCAACGACACGATTCTGATTCATGATTCATTAAGCAGCCATCACATCGCAGAAACCGAATTTGACAGCACTGCAACCGATACGGTAAGAAACATTTGGCAAGAATACGGCAAAACGTTTATCGCTGAAGATAGACATATCCCCACGAAACACAAATGGCAACTACTTGCAGCAGGTTCTTTGGGGTCGTCCTTGGTTCAAAACGTCTATAAGATGTTGGCAAGCAACATCGGAAGCGGTTTACCAGACACTGATGCACCTACAAGCCCCAATAGATTCTCCACCTGGGAAGAGTGTTACCATTATTTGCAAATGAAAGAGCAAGAAACATTGTCGGAGGAAGAAAAAGCACTTATGGAAATTGCCCTCAACAACAAGAACAACACAAAGAACGATGGCAAAATCGTGGAGCATGAGCGACATGACAACCCCATCACCTTCGGCCTTTCAGTGACCAAATCATTGGAAAACAAGTGGGGCGTGACGACAGGTTTGCAGTATTCGCTCTTGAAATCCGACTTTACATTAGGAGAAGACGCTTATTACATCAAGCGGAATCAAAAGGTTCACTACTTAGGACTGCCTTTGCACGCGTCATACAGATGGCTTGATGTCAAGAATTGGTCTATATATTCTTCACTGGGCGTAACTCTGCATATACCTGTGTATGGCAAAACAGACGAGAAGTATGTGACGGGGCAAACCACACCATATACAAATAGTTGGCATTTCACGCCTTCGCTGCAATGGACCATTGACACAAGCGCCGGCGTGCAATATCATTTTTCACCCAACTGGGGAATCTATTTGGAATCATCGCTGAATTGGCACCTACAGCATGGAAGCTCTGTTCACACGAGATGGACAGAACATCCGTTCACCTTCACTGTTCCATTCGGCATCAGATTCACCTGGTGACAATGTCTTCGTGCAGTCTTTCAGACTTTTTCCGCCTCTTACCAATAGAAGCACAAAAGCTTTGGAAGATAATAATGTACAAGACAAAAGACTATCTACACAACGGGGTCCTATACCTCAACAACATCATCCGCCCGCACCACAAGCAACTGAGCACGCTGATGATTTACTCCACCACCAAGTGCCAATCGCGCTGCAAACATTGCTCTATATGGCAAAAACCAGAAGACCATCTGTCCTTCGAGAATATAAAAGACATTATGGCAAGCCGGTGCATCACAAAGAACACGGTGGTTGGTTTGGAAGGTGGAGAGTTTCTACTGCATCCCGATGCGAATGCCATCATGGAGTGGTTTAGAGACAACCACCCCAACTATACACTTCTATCCAATTGCCTTGCGCCTCAAAAACTCATTGAAGCGGTTCGACGCTATCATCCGAAGCATCTATACGTTTCGCTTGATGGCGACAAGGAAACATACAAGTTCATGAGAGGCTGCAACGGACACGACCATGTGATTAAAGTGCTTGAAACCTTGAAAAAGGAGGTGCCTATATCTCTAATGTTTTGCCTCTCCCCATGGAACACCTTTAAGGACATGGACTATGTGATTGGCATTGCAAAAAAATATGACATAGACGTGCGCATCGGCATCTATGGAACGATGGACTTCTTTGACACCACATCCGATTTGCTTTCTGCAGACATTGCTCATTACAATCAGAATATTCCGAAGAGCATTCACGACACAGAAGAAAACTTCGATTTTGTGGCCCTGTATAAGGAATGGAGAAACGGTCATCTGCGTTTGCGATGCCAAAGCATTTTCAGTGAACTGGTGATACACTCTAATGGCGATGTGCCGCTATGCCAAAATCTGGGCGTGATGCTTGGCAATATTCACGAGCATTCATTGGACGAGATTTTCAACTCCAAGGAGACTGCCAAAATGCAATGCCAATATTCTAAAAACTGCAATGCCTGCTGGATTAATTTCCATCGCAAGTACGACATTATCCTGCTGCGTAACCTCGAAAAGTTTTTACCCAAGAGGGTCATCGAATTGTTCTATGGCAAATACCAATGGACCAGCAACAGCAAAGAGACTTACCGAAGATACATCAACAACATCAGCCGCCAATGGAATACATCAAAAACATTATAGAGCGCTACAAGCACATTCGGAGCTTCCGAATGTTGCGCCAGAGCTATAAAAGCAAGTATGCTTTTGTGGGGATTGGGAATCACAGCACCAACAATCTCTACCCCGTGCTCAACTATCTGCATATCCCTTTGAAATACATCTGCTGCAAATCTCCCGACAAGCTCCACATGATTGAAGAAGCCTTTCCTCATGTCCGTGCCACCACGTCGTTGGATGAAATATTGGCAGACGAAGAGGTCAAAGGCGTGTTCGTATCGGTTTCGCCAGAGGCGCATTTCTCCATTGCATCAAAGGTTTTAGAAAATGGAAAAGCGTTGTTTATTGAGAAGCCGCCATGCCTGAGCACCGCTGAACTGAAACAGTTGACAGAATTGCAGAAGCGGGCAAATGTGTTAGCGGTCGTTGATCTGCAGAAACGCTTTGCGCCCGCAATACAAATATTGAAGAAGGAATTGCAGGGATGCAAAGGCACAAAGACCTACAATCTGAAATACCTGACCGGTGCATACCCCGAGGGAGATTCTTTGTTCGACCTCTTCATCCATCCGTTAGACTGTGTCACCTGTCTGTTTGGGAAATCGGAAGTCAGAGGCATGGAATCCATCAACGGACAGACTCTAATGTTGATGCTCAAACATGCTGACGCCACAGGAATCCTTGAACTTTCCACGGACTATACATGGTCTGATGCACAAGAGAGCATGACCATAAATACCGACAAAGGTGTGTACACACTGGAGCAATTGGACAGCCTTAACTTCCGCCAAAAGCCACATTGTTTTTGTGGAATACCTCTGGAAAAGGTTTTTACACATAAAAAGGTGACGACTGAATTGTTTGGCAGGAATAGATTCCTACCTTTGATGCCCAACAACCAGATTTTCATACAAGGATATTACGGCGCTATAAAGAGTTTTGCAGATGCTGTTGAAGGGAATGGGGCCTCAGCCGTTCAATCCTTAGAAGCATTTATGGAAACCTACTCTTTGATGGAGGCTATTCGTTCATTTTGTAATGGTGAAAGAATAAGTTGAGCAATTACTTAAAATCAAGCTTATGAGAATACATTTATTGAGATTTATTATACTGGGAACCACAGCACTAACAGCTTGTTCATCCGACCAAATCATCATGGAATCGGTGACATTAAGCGACTTGGCAAACACGGGTTGCGAGACCACATATTCGGCAAAAGAAAGCCGCCCTGAGTTTTACGCAAAAGAGAAGATGAAATCTCCCAAGATGACAATATCTGTGGGTGGCAATGGTGTGGCCACATTCCACTTGACCAACCTGGAATACGACTGTATAACGGAAAAAATCGATGCCAGGCTCGACCCGCAGGGAAATACAATAAAGATAGTGATTGCTCCTTATAAGAAAGATCCAACGTTGGAAGCCGATTGCTACTGCAGATATAATGTCGGCTTCAAACTTTCCAATCTCACGTCAGGCACATACCATCTGAAGGTATATTTCGCCGATTACTATGGTAAGTATGAGATTCTTTCTCCTGCCTACGATGGCATGATTGCTTTCAAGCCTAACGAAACATTGGAATTTGATTTGTAGGCAAACCAACTAAAAGATGTCAACTGCAGGCAGTCAAAAACTCAGCAATAATCCAAAGTCATCGACCTTCGGCCGACGGTAATGCTACTCGCGGCCGACGGTAGCATTACTCGCGGCCGAAGGTAGCGCTACTCGCGGCCGCAGGTCGATGACTTGCAATAAGCGCAAGGATGTTCGACTAAAGGCTTTGTCTGAATGGATGCGCTCACGAGACTGGGCCGTCAAACTGATGCCAGAGATGGTCTTATGGGTAGAATGTTCAAAATACAGAAAAAATCAAGGGTGTTCAAAATTGAAATATCAATGGTTAGCAGTAGCACCCTCGCAGCGGAGATTTTCACTGACTCGCGCAATCGTCTGTTGCGGCGCCAGCATTGTAGCTCACTTTGCTCGCAAAGTGAGGGCCACGAACACGTAGCGAATATGACTAACACTTTAGGGCATGACTTTGTTGAATTTTTAGCCGTGTTTGGCCGCCACAATATTCGCGCCCCTCACTTTGCGAGCAAAGTGAGCTACAGTGCTTCGCCTCAGACATCTGCCAAATGTCCGCGCGGTGCGCTGATGGAATATTTCGAAGGTAAGTGATGGTGGGAAAGAAATAACTCCTTATTCCACAAAATTGGTCAAGTTATTTTTTTAAGTAGGTGTTCAGAATTAGTTTATCCCAACATGAATAGTATAAACTAATTTTGAACACCTACTTACCTTTACTTATAGGCGAGGACTCCCTGAGTGTTATTCAGTCGTCTTCCAACGACAGATAATAGAGCAGGCGGTAGAGATTGTAGACGCTGACAGAGGGATGCTTGCCACGCAGACTCTTGCGCATCATTTTGCCAAAGCGCCTGAAGAAGAGGAGGAGCGGACGCCTCATGTTCCAACGGTCGATCTTGGCGGAATAGTGCGTGATGAGCGAATAGCCGTCCATCAGGTCGCGCATCCTGAACAAGGTTTGCATGGCCTCCTCGGTCTTATACATGAAGTTGCCGTTGTCCTCGAAATCGTCGATTTCCACCGGGTTGTCAATGTGGTGTACTGGTATATGGGCGGCTGTCAGAGATTTGCCAAACAAGACGTCTTCATAACCATAGGTGCGGATGCGACCATCGAAAGGATGATTGAGCAAGGTCTGTTTGCTGACCATAAAATTACAGGTGCGGAAACTCTGGTAGGGCTGCGCCAAACGGTTTTCAACAGAGAATTTGGGCAGGCACCGTTTCTCATAGCGGTAGCGGAGATTGCCGTGGAAGCGTTTGCCGAAAGGCGGCAAGGAGACACCACCGTAAACCACCTCGTGTCGCTCATCACATTGCAGATAGTTCTGCAGGAAATGAGAGTCGGGGATGTTCACGTCGCAATCCAGAAACACCAGCCATTCGTAACGCGCATTCCGCGCCAGCACATTGCGGATTTCCGCCCGCCCCACGTTGTGGTCCATTTCCAGCAAGCGGCAATGCGGCAGGGCGTTGATTTCGCGATTGGCCTCAACACACCCCACACGCGACGACTTGTCGTCGGCCACGATGATTTCGAAGTTGGAAGCGTCATGGCGCGGAGATTGGGTTGCAGCGGCCAAATCATGCAACGTCTTTACGAGCGGGACGCAAAAGCGGTTGAAACAGGGGATTAATATGGATATATTTCTTTCTGCCATGATTTGCTGTGGTTTATGGGTTCTCTTTCAAAGGGCAAAAGCCGTTTGGAAAGCGGTTTTGCAATCAGGCCGCCAAAGGGGGCGCATGGGTGTCGGCGGATTGCATCTGCGAAGGGGAGAAACGACGGGGTGGCCTTTGCTAATCTTCAAGAGCGCCTCCGTCCACTTCTAAAGCGACAACGGAAGAAAGGGGCACTTCTTCTCCGCCTCTGAAGAGGAGCAGACGGCGCAACGCGTCGACGTGTTTGACTTCATCTTGCAACACGTGGTAACTGCCGCCTTCTTTCCGCTCGTCGGCCACATAATAGGTGACAGACACCCGAACGCCCTCTTCGGCATGCTCGCGCACATAGGCCAGCGTTTCGTCGAGTTTCTTCAAGACGCTGTCGGTCAAGCAGGGCGGACGCTCTGTCAGTCGGGCCGTTTCGGAAAGGGCGGCTCCGTGGCCGGTCAGGGCGGCAAAAGGGGCAAACTGTCCGGCCCGTGCCCGAAGGGACATGCGAGGGCGTGTCTTCGAGACGTGGTGTGGCATATTTATAATGTCGTCATATTCACTCATGCTTTGTGTCCTCCTATCTGGCTGTTTCGCTCAATGGCCGTTGCTCCTTCGTCGAAATTGACGCCTTTGAGGATGGCATTCTTGCCAAACATTTTCTTGATGTTGAGCACGGCCTGCTGCACCTTCCGCTCGCGTTCCAACAGGTTCTCCTGCTGCGCTTTTTCTTCCTGCGCCCCGATGCTGTCTTCAAAAAGATTGAGCTGCCGGGGGGCTTTCCGCCGCTGCTCGAGTTCCTGCTCTGGCACCACGTTATTGGTGGTCAGCGTCAGGCGCCGAACGAGCAAAACGGGATTGGCGATGCGGTCGAAAAGATTGGCAACGGCCTGCTTGATCAAACTGGAGGATGACACGGGGGCTCCCAGATTGGCGGAACCGTGAGCGGATTTCGGCACCACGCGTCCGTAGTGGTCGGTCTGCGTTTCGCCATGATAGAGGCTGCGGATGTTTTCGTCTTTCAGACTCTCGATGTCATAACCCACGTCGAGCACAATCTGGTCGGTCAACAAATGTTTGTCGAGCAAATCCAGGGCGGCACCTTCTGCCATTTCCTGCACCACCACCCTCGCCTTTTCAAACGTGTAGGGGCTCTGCAACACCTGTCCGCTCGAAAGGGAACGGCGCTCTGGCCGATAGGCTTTGATGTCACACAGCCGACATGGCTCCCACCCCCAGGCATGGTCGATGAGCAATTCCGCATTCACGCCAAAGAGTTTGTAGAGCAGACCCTCATTCCGCACCGATTGCCGGGCAATGTCGCCCATCGTATAGATATATTCCTTTTCCAGGCGCCGGGCAATGCCTTTGCCAACGCGCCAGAAATCCGTGATGGGGCGGTGGTTCCAGAGTTTTTGCCGGTAGGTCATCTCGTCGAGCGCCGCCATCCTGACGCCGTTTTCATCGGCCGGAATGTGTTTGGCCACGATGTCCATGGCGATTTTTGCCAGATAAAGGTTGGTGCCGATGCCAGCCGTTGCCGTGATGCCAGTTGTTTTCAACACGTCTTTGATGATGGTCATGGCCAGTTCTTCGGCCGACATCTTATAGGCATACAAATAATCTGTCACGTCTATAAACACCTCGTCGATGCTATACGCATGGATGTCTTCGGGGGCTACATATTTGAGATATACGGAATAAACGCGTGTGCTATAGTCAATGTAATATTTCATACGCGGCGGCGCCACGATGTAATCCACCGCATATTCGGGATGTGCCTGCAACAGTTTGTCGTCTGCCGACTTCCCCGTCAGCAGCCATCCGCCGCGCGGTCCGCCCAACGGACGGGCAACGGATGCCCCACCCTGCGCCGCATGCAATTCCCATTGTCTGAGATTTCGCTGGCGATTGACTTCACGAACGCGCTGCACCACTTCGAAAAGACGCGCACGACCGGAAATGCCGTGTGCCTTCAAAGAGGGGGTGACTGCCAGACAGATGGTTTTCTCCGTGCGGCTGAAGTCGGCAACGACCAGATTGGTGGAAAGCGGGTCGAGCCCTCTCTCCACACACTCCACACTGGCAAAAAAGGATTTCAAGTCAATGGCTATGTAGGTTCGTGCTGTTTGCTCTGGCATATATCTTTATGGCTTTGGAAAGCGGATGTTCAAATTTACACAAAACACGACACTCCACAAAAAAAATCAGAATTTCCTTGGGCGAAAAAAAGGAAATTCGTAGATTTGTGACGGTGCTGGCACAAACTGCCAGACACATCATTTATCAAGGCTGTGCTGGAAATTGCCAGGAAGTTTCTGCATTTTTTCAGAACGTCCATTACGTAACCCTGAACCAGCAGGGCTGGTTCGCAATATCAAAACCATCATGAAAAAGTTTACAATTCCCATCTGCGCTGTAGCATTTCTCGGGCTGACCGCTTTCTTCGCTTCAGCCTGTTCAAACGGCAACGCCAAAGACTTTGTCAAGGATTTCAGCGAGACGGTTTACAACGCCGATTCCAAAGACGCAAAGTATGTCACCAAATACAAGGAATTTGGCAGGCTCTCCAAACTGAATGTATCGAGAGGCATTGAAGTCTACTACACGACAAACGCTTCTGAGAAAACGGAAGTCAAGGCCGTCATCGATGAAACGCTGGCGCCATATTTTGAGGCCAAGATGGAAAACGGAACGCTGAATCTTTCGTTCACCAAGAACGTCAAAATTAAAGACAATTGCATCAAGGTGTACCTCGCTGCCGCTTCTCCACAACAGGTGGCTCTCAGTTCGGGCGCATCGCTCCACATGCAAAACGACCTGAACGTCAACCGCTCATTCTCTCTCGAGATGAGCAGCGGGGCTGACGCCGAATTCAAGGGCATCAAATGCACTTCCTGCTCCATCACGCTAAGCAGCGGAGCTGACACCGACATCGACCATCTCAGATGCGACAACCTGACCTTGACGAGCTCGTCGGGCGCTGATGCCGACATCGAAAAGATGACGGCCGACAAAATCTCTGTCAACTCCAGCAGCGGCGCCAACACCGACATCGAAGGCATCAAATGCCAAAATATCTTTGCCAGCGCCTCAAGCGGTGCCGACTGCACGTTTAAGGGGAAATGCACCGAAACGGCCGCGCTCAACGCCTCGAGCGCTGCGAGCATCGACGTTCAGGAACTGACCGCACGAAACATCTCGCTGAACGAGAGCAGCGGCGGCAGCGTGAGCCACAAGGCCAAAAATGTGATTAGAAATACGGCTGGAAGACACAACAACAGAGCAACGCAACTCCCCGTCACCCGCCAGAACAACGAAATCCGCTCTGGCTCCGACGCAAGGGCCATGTAACGACGACTGGACGAGATTAATAGTATAGTAACGGCAGAAAAGGCAGGTTGGATTTTCCTTCTTAGGAAGTCCAACCTGCCTTTGGCATATAGGGCTTTTCCGCCCGCAAGAATCGGGATTCCTACATCAAACCACAACTCTGTGGTTACACTACCACGGATGCCGTTAGTTGTATATCTTTTGATTCCTACATCAAACCACAACCTTTTCTGTCGCCTTGCGATATTTACTCTGTTGTATATCTTTTGATTCCTACATCAAACCACAACTAGCTTGTAAAACCACTTAATCATTTGTTGTTGTATATCTTTTGATTCCTACATCAAACCACAACCTCCCGAGGTATTGGAAAAGGGCTTGAGAAGTTGTATATCTTTTGATTCCTACATCAAACCACAACTATATCGATGACAGATGTGGCGCAAGATAGTTGTATATCTTTTGATTCCTACATCAAACCACAACTCAAACGCCTCGCCTGCGTCCTTATCCTTCGTTGTATATCTTTTGATTCCTACATCAAACCACAACCATGCGCAGGCTCGCATCGATGCAATTAAGTTGTATATCTTTTGATTCCTACATCAAACCACAACAAGCTCCTTTTGGCCACCGTCGGAAGACCGTTGTATATCTTTTGATTCCTACATCAAACCACAACACTAACCATGCCGTTAGTAAGCAACACCAGTTGTATATCTTTTGATTCCTACATCAAACCACAACATTTCGCCATAAGCAAACGGTTAGGAACAGTTGTATATCTTTTGATTCCTACATCAAACCACAACCTATAATTTTTAAATATCAGAGAACCAATACATTATAGTTCTTGTTTTGTTATAAGAAATCGCCGTGTAAGAATTATTACGCTACAAATGTATTAAAAAAATTCCAATTGAATAGGTGCGCCAATTACTTTCTGAGTGATTTTACTCTTTTTTTTGCTCTTTGGTTTGCCCCAGAAATTATAGATGTCACCATATTGCTTGTCAGTAACACTTAGGATGCTAACCTTTCCTGTTTCAGGCAATAATGCCTTCACTCTTCTCACATGCACATCCAAGCTCTCTCTTGATGCACAATGCCGTATATAAACAGAAAACTGCATCATGGAAAAGCCATCTTTTTCCAAATTCTTACGGAAAAATGCTGCTGCCTTCCTTTCTTTTTTGGTGGAAACTGGCAAATCGAAAAACACAAATAGCCACATAATATGATATGCGTTGAGTATGTATTCTGTCATAAGATAAATGGAAGTGATATTCTCTTAATTTCACCAGCATAATACTTAACAAGAGAGGCTGTCGTAAAAGTCAATGCAATCTGTAGCGGGCGCATTACCTTGCCTATATTTACGTCACAGCTTAAAAGGCGCATTATCTCCATCTTGGAATCTTTGTTTAATTCCGTAATACCATCTGCATAAAGATTAAAGACTATCGAATCTACATAAGGACGATAAGGCTCCATAACATCATCAGCGAGCGGAAAAGCATTGTATCGGCTTTTATGGAATATACCCAAATTAGGCAACAACCCAGAACCAAGTAACGCTCGTGCTGTTGCTGCACGCAAAATTGAATATCCATAATTAAGTAGTACATTTGGCGAATCTCCACACCTGTCACGTTTAAAGTCTTTACCAAACATTTGTGTCCAATATATTTTTGCAGCAATGCCTTCCCTGTTGTCGGTATCACCACTTTTCACGTTAGCGTAAAAAGGTTTAAGTATATTGCCGTTCTTACAAAACATATCCAAGACTGCTGATTGGTTCTTTATCTTGGTTTCTATTATTTGTTTCCATGCCTGTTTTTTTATCGGTTCGCTAACAGCAATCTGAGACTTTATATTCTCAGATTGCGTGGTATTGGCATCCAAACTTTGAAGCATTGCAGTAGGCATCATCTTATTGTCACATAAAATGACAGCAACATTATTCTTCACCAACTCGTTGAGCAATGGCAAAGTAATATTTATCATTTGGCTTTCCATGACAACACACCCTATATCTTCTATAGGGCGCGTTACCTTTTCATCACTGTCTTTCCAAGAAATCACAAGTTGTGAATTCTTTAGCGAGAGACTAACCGGAGTCGAGAAGAATAATG
>ERZ1026854.730-NODE-730-length-22514-cov-8.624872_pt1 | contig 22514 bp, 22 predicted proteins | sample MGYA00380157_ERZ1026854 | MGnify/ENA primary metagenome ERZ1026854 (study PRJEB33269, sample SAMEA4719793) | human gut metagenome | biome: human-associated habitat; feature: organic feature; material: feces | place: Cameroon | collected 2013-10 ... | reverse complement strand
AATATATATTGCTTTTTCACAATTGATATGCTATAATGACGAATGAAGGAAAGCCCTATTTCCTAATACTTATGGGAGGTGTCATTCTATGGCATACAAAATTTCAGATGAATGCATCATGTGCGGAGCTTGTGCAGACGGTTGTCCCGTTGGTGCTATCACAGAAGGTGACGGCAAGTACGTTATCGACGCTGATAAGTGCATCGATTGCGGCGCTTGCGCAGGTACTTGTCCTGTTGGCGCTCCTGCTGAGGCATAATTTAATTTAAACAAAAACAGCGCTGTCGTTCATCGGCAGCGCTGTTTCTTTTATGGAAACCCAAAATAAAACCAAAACGCTCTTGCCGATTACTCAGCAAGAGCGAATTTTATTTACGAATCAAACGTAATTGTTAAAGGAACGAATTAATTATTCGATGAATAATTATTCATTGATACCTGTAACAACGCCTGAACCTACTGTTCTACCACCTTCACGGATAGCGAAACGGAGGCCTTCTTCGATAGCGATAGGAGTGATGAGCTCAACATCCATTGTTACGTTATCGCCAGGCATGCACATTTCCTTATCAGCAGGAAGAGTGATTACGCCAGTAACGTCAGTTGTTCTGAAGTAGAACTGAGGTCTGTAGTTGTTGAAGAAAGGAGTATGACGTCCGCCCTCTTCCTTCTTCAGTACGTAAACCTGACCGCTGAACTTTGTGTGGGGGTGAATAGAACCGGGCTTGCAAAGAACCTGGCCTCTTTCGATGTCAGTTCTCTGGATACCACGGAGAAGAGCACCGATGTTATCGCCTGCCTCAGCGTAGTCAAGAATCTTTCTGAACATTTCGATACCGGTTACAACTGTCTTAGCTCTTTCAGTTGTAAGACCGATGATCTCAACTTCGTCACCAGTCTTGAGCTGGCCTCTTTCAACTCTACCTGTAGCAACAGTACCACGACCAGTGATTGTGAATACGTCTTCAACAGGCATAAGGAAAGGAAGGTCTGCCTTACGGTCAGGTGTAGGAATATAAGTGTCAACAGCATCCATGAGTTCAAGGATAGGAGCGTAAGCAGGATCGCTGAGGTCATCAGGAGCCATAAGAGCCTGGTAAGCAGAACCCTTGATGATAGGTGTATCATCGCCAGGGAATTCGTACTTGTCAAGTGTTTCACGGATATCCATTTCAACGAGTTCGAGAAGCTCAGGATCGTCAACCTGGTCGCACTTGTTCATGAATACAACGATGTAAGGAACGCCAACCTGACGAGCAAGAAGGAGATGCTCCTTAGTCTGAGCCATAGGGCCATCAGTAGCAGCAACTACAAGGATAGCGCCGTCCATCTGAGCAGCACCAGTGATCATGTTCTTAACATAGTCAGCGTGGCCTGGGCAGTCAACGTGAGCATAGTGACGGTTCTTTGTCTCATACTCAACGTGAGCTGTGTTGATTGTAATACCTCTCTCTCTCTCTTCCGGAGCAGAGTCGATGTTTGCGTAGTCCTTCTTCTCTGCAAGACCTTCGAGAGCGAGTGTCTTAGTGATAGCAGCTGTAAGAGTTGTCTTACCGTGGTCAACGTGACCGATAGTACCAATATTTACGTGGGGCTTAGTACGTTCGAAATGTGCCTTTGCCATTGGAATTTCCTCCTTAGATAATATATAATGGGATTTATTATAATACTATAATAACAGATTTGAACCGAAAAAGCAAGCTTTTTTATAAATTTTACTAAAAAACTTATTCAGCCTTGCCTCTTGCAGTCATGATCTTTTCAGCAACGTTCTTAGGAACTTCTACATAGCTGTGCGGTTCCATTGTGTACTGACCACGACCCTGTGTCTTGGAACGGAGGTCGTTGGAGTAACCGAACATTTCAGAGAGCGGAACGAGAGCATCGACCTGAGCTGTTCCGTTGTTGATCTCCTGACCGAGGATCTGTCCTCTTCTGGAGTTGAGGTCACCGATAACAGTTCCCATAAAGTCTTCAGGAACGATAGCGGATACCTTCATGATAGGTTCGAGAATGCATGGGTTAGCCTTCTTCATAGCTTCCTTGAATGCCATAGAACCGGCGATCGAGAATGCCATTTCAGAGGAGTCGACTTCATGGTAAGAACCATCGTAAAGAGTAACCTTTACGTCAACTACAGGGTAACCTGCGAGGATACCGGACTTCATAGCGCCCTGGATACCCTTGTCAACAGCAGGAATGTATTCCTTAGGAATAGCGCCGCCGACAACTGCATTAACAAACTCGTAACCCTTACCGGATTCGTTAGGTTCAAGCTTGATCTTAACGTGACCATACTGACCCTTACCACCGGACTGACGAGCGTACTTGTGATCAACATCAGCAAGTGTCTTGACAGTTTCCTTGTAAGCAACCTGAGGTGCACCTACGTTAGCTTCAACCTTGAATTCTCTGAGAAGACGGTCAACGATGATATCAAGATGGAGCTCACCCATACCAGCGATGATTGTCTGTCCTGTTTCTTCGTCTGTCCATGTCTTGAAGGTCGGGTCTTCTTCAGCAAGCTTTGAAAGACCGATGCCCATCTTTTCCTGACCAGCCTTAGTCTTAGGCTCGATAGCGAGCTGGATAACAGGTTCAGGGAATTCCATGGATTCGAGAATGATCGGGTGCTTAGGATCGCAAAGTGTATCACCAGTCGTTGTATTCTTAAGACCAACACAAGCAGCGATATCACCTGCATAACAGGTATCAATATCCTTTCTGTGGTTAGAATGCATCTGGAGGATACGTCCCATTCTTTCGCTGTTGTCCTTTGTAGCATTGAGGACAGTAGCACCTGCGTCTACCTTACCGGAGTAAACACGGAAGTAGCAAAGCTTACCAACGAATGGGTCAGTAGCGATCTTGAATGCGAGAGCTGCAAATGGCTCATCGTCAGAGGAAGGTCTTTCCTCTTCCTCACCTGTTTCAGGGTTTACGCCCTTGATGTGAGGGATATCGAGCGGAGAAGGCATATAGTCAACGATAGCGTCGAGGAGCTTCTGGACGCCCTTATTTCTGTAAGAAGTACCGCATACAACAGGAACCATTGTATTTGCGATAGTACCCTTACGGATACATTTCTTGATCTCATCAATGGTAATTTCCTCACCGCCGAGGTATTTTTCCATGATCTCATCATCCTGCTCAGCAACAGCCTCGAGCATAGCTTCGTGGTATTTCTGAGCCTTTTCAACCAAGTCAGCAGGGATATCTTCAACTCTGATATCCTTTCCGAGATCGTCATAGTAAACGTAAGCCTTCATTTCAACAAGGTCAACAAGTCCCTTGAAGTCGTCCTCAGCGCCGATAGGGAGCTGGATCGGAACAGCATTACACTTAAGACGGTCGTGCATCATATCTACAACGTGGTAGAAGTTTGCACCCATGATATCCATCTTGTTTACATATACCATTCTCGGTACCTGATATTTATTTGCCTGTCTCCAAACTGTTTCTGTCTGGGGCTCAACGCCGCCCTTTGCACAGAGAACCGTTACAGAACCGTCGAGTACACGAAGTGAACGTTCAACTTCAACTGTAAAGTCAACGTGGCCGGGGGTGTCGATAATATTGATTCTATGGCCTGCCCAGTGTGCAGTTGTAGCAGCGGAAGTAATTGTGATACCTCTCTCCTGCTCCTGTGCCATCCAGTCCATTGTTGCAGCACCGTCGTGAGTTTCACCGATCTTATGGTTTACACCTGTATAGAAAAGGATACGCTCAGTTGTGGTTGTTTTACCTGCGTCAATGTGGGCCATTATACCAATATTTCTTGTATCTTCAAGTGAACAATCTCTTGGCATAAATTAAACCTCCATAAATTGCAGCATTAAGCCGTCTTACCAACGGTAATGTGCAAATGCCTTGTTAGCTTCAGCCATCTTATGAGTATCTTCGCGCTTCTTGCAAGCACCGCCGGTACCGTTGAGAGCGTCCATAATCTCAGCTGCAAGTCTTTCCTTCATGGTTCTTTCGCTTCTTGCTCTGGAATAGGTTGTGAGCCATCTGAGTCCGAGAGTCTGACGTCTTTCAGGACGTACCTCCATAGGAACCTGATATGTTGCACCACCTACACGGCGAGCCTTTACTTCGAGGAGAGGCATGATGTTTTCGAGAGCTTCATTGAATGCTTCGAGAGCGTCCTTGCCTGTCTTCTCTGCTACGATGTCGAATGCACCGTAAACGATCTTCTGAGCAACACCTTTCTTACCATCAAGCATAATGTTGTTGATAAGACGTGTTACGATCTCAGAATTGTAAACTGGATCACACAAAACTTCACGCTTTGCGATTTTACCTCTTCTTGGCACAGTTCTTCCCTCCTTCATAGAAATGATATCATAGGTACTCGTTTCAATCCACAATCTCTGCGATGACACGCACGTCCAATGCAGAGGTATTCATATATATTAAAATGAATACTCCACATTCAATATGTGGTTTCATTGAGTTATACTTCCAATGATATGCCAATTGTTTAAGATTTCTTTTGCGCTATTACTTAGCTGCGCCTGCCTTAGGCTTCTTTGCGCCATACTTGGAACGAGCCTGATTTCTCTTAGCTACGCCCTGAGCGTCAAGTGTGCCTCTGATGATGTGGTAACGTACACCAGGGAGATCCTTTACACGTCCGCCTCTGATAAGAACAACAGAGTGTTCCTGGAGGTTATGGCCGATACCAGGAATGTAAGCAGTAACTTCTGTACCGTTTGTGAGCTTTACTCTGGCGATCTTTCTCATAGCAGAGTTAGGCTTCTTAGGTGTAGCAGTTCTTACAGCTGTGCATACGCCTCTCTTCTGAGGTGCGCTCTGGTCGATCTGGATCTTCTTCTTGGAGTTGTAACCCTTCTGAAGAGCAGGAGCGGTGGATTTCTTTTCGGAAACCTCTCTTCCCTTACGAACCAACTGGTTAAATGTAGGCATAATCTATCTCCTTTCCCAAAAATTATTGTCTGTATGCACGTCCGGGCGCAATTACCCATAAAGACAGCATCAAACAATTAATAATTATATACACAAAGTGCCGATTTGTCAAGCATTTTCGCCAAATTTTTCTCAAAAATTTTTGCAGCATCAACATTATATGCGCTTTTCGTCATATTTATACAAAATGCAGAATTTTTGCCCTTATTTTTATGTGAAATATGAAATTTATGCCATTAAAACAGTAAATCAATACCATAGTAAAAATATAAAGAACTGACCGCCTATAGCTTTTAACTTGGCGGTCAGTTTTTACAATATCTGAGAGCAAATGTCTGTTTACCTCGTTCATTATACTATATATAATTGTTTCGCATAAAGCTTTTTTCAGCATAAAAGCACTCAAAACACTAAACAAGCGTATTTTATTACAAATATTGACAATATAACAAATAGATGATAAAATGGACCTATGGACATACCAGAAACGGTAGGCGGTCAATTCCTGCTCCCTGAAAGGGAGGCGTTGCTATATGAGTATTATTGAAGTTCTCACTTTGGGAATACTTATTTGCGATATCATTAAGATACTGCTTGATAGTAAAAAGAAATAACCGCCCCAGCTTCTAAATGCGGCGATTATTTCTTAACGCATATTTGGGAGCGACCGTCTATCGGTATGCCCTCTTTATATCTATATTATAGTGCTTTTGAGCAAAAATGTCAAGAGCTGTTTCATATTTTATTTACTATACCTGCCGACTGCACGCTTATTGATCCATTACAGCACCCAAGCCGTAGTAAATATCGGTTGAATCGGGATAGTCGCTCAGCTTTTCAGCCGAATCATACACCCTTTCGGCAACATCGGAGTATTCGGGAGGGATAGGATACATATCGCCGTTGATACTGATATGATACAGATTCTCATCGGTCACATATTTGAACTGCATAACATTGATAAGCGTCCGCAGATCTTCCGAATAGTGAATTACATATCTTGCATTGATCTCCTTATCCTGCCTTTCAAAATACTCATAGTTCGTGATGTTTTCCTTTGCGCAGAAAAGCAGTCTTGAAACGATACTCTGCGTACCGTTCCAGCTTTTGAATACAGCTATCTGCCGCATAGGCTTGGGATTGCTTTCATCAAGCAGTATGTCTGCCTCTTTGTCAAGGCTTTCAAAGCAATTGTGGGCGGCGAGAACTTTCATCGTTTCCGTCCAGCTTGCGTCAATGTCAAGGCTCCAGATAACTCCGCTTATGCAGAGGGAGTATTTTCTGTCGGAGCATGGGTGGAAATATTCCTCAGCCGTGCGGTTCTCCATATCGCTTGCGATCGCATCGCGAAGCTCGTTGTAAAAGCTTTCGTTCATCTTTATTTTATTACCCATCGTTCCGTCATTTTTTGAAAGGTTGATAGGTGTAAAAAGCACGAGATCGACCGATACATTTTCAACTCCGCCGTATGTTCCCCACATCTCTTCATCTTCGAGCCTGCTATTGTAGAGCTTATCATAAGGCACGAATTTTCTCATTACTTGTTGCGCCGCCTGCTTTTTGTATTCGTCCGAAACATCGATATTCATAAGATGCTTCTCTGCTTCCGCCGTTACGATGCTGTAGCTCCTTGTAACTCTCCTGCCGCTTTTGAGTACGCAGCAGATGGAGAAATCCTGCACCGTGTATGCTTCACCGTTTTTGTCGAGCCACTCCTGCCAGCCGTTTGCACCGCCGTTTTTTATGGCAGTTTTCATTGCTTCAGCCGATATATGCTGTGCCGCAACAATGTTTTCGATGTTATCTCTGTCCTCAATGACGAAAACCGAGCCGTCTGAACCGTCGCCGTCATAATATGTGAACTCGGGATAGGAAACATCATTGTAAACTCCGCCGTAGCCGAGATATATCTTTTCCACATCATCAACAGACGGAACATAATACTCCACACCGAACAGTCTTGTCGAGAGAAGAAGTGTCATACAGCCGACAAAAGCTGCAAAAGTTACCACATAGCGGACTGCGCCTTTCCACAGCTTTTTCAATCCTCTGTTGGAAATTATCTCGAAGAGCATATAAACAAGGAGTACCGCAAAAACGTCTATGAAGAAGTATTTGTTTATCTTCAATCCGTCGGCAAAATCGTTTCCGAACAATAAAACAAGCGCAAAGCAAAGTCCGAGTGTTATCATCAAGCTGTATATCCAGCGGAAAACGATAGGCTTTGTGATATGCTCGGCTCTGCGCTTTCTGTAAAAGTGATAAGCCAATGCAAAATTCACGGCAATATTTACGATAACGCCCAGCATCCATTCCCACAGCGGAAGGACCGTGTAATCATACTGATAACTTTTGAATGAACACTTGACCAGTGTTATGACAGCTCCCGCAGGCGAAGTCCACGCGATCAGCGGATAGAAGAATCTGTTCAGGTCTATCATAAAATTTGCATTAAAAATAGTATCGCAGACAAACACGATAGAGAGGAAAGAAAATGTATTTATAAGTATAGTATGAACGATGCCGTCAAAAAGTGTTCCGCAGCAGGTCAGTATAAGAACCGTCAGCGTAAAAAGCATTATCATTGAAATTATTCCGCCGACAGCGAAACGTCCGTAGTAAGGGAACGCTTTGCCGAAAAAGTCACAGACATAGTGATATTCTGCGTCCTTGCCCTCCGCTCCTGCAATGAAATATGTAAACTCTTTTCCGTCAAAGCAGAAGTGTCCGACCGCAAAAAGAATAAGTGTCGGTATCTGCGCCGCGATAAACGGGATTATATACGAAGCAAGTCCCGAAAGATAATCGGAGAGAAATCTCTGCTTCATCGAGAGCGGTGCGGAGAGGTACATATCGGCTTTGTTCTTATTATAAAGACAGCCGAAGTTCATAAATGCGATGAGGATCCCGAGCGCGCCTGCGAAGAATGTTGCTCCTGCGGCGACAATATAGGTGCTTTCGCTCGGACCTGAGCTGATATGATTTGTAATATTATATATTGCCGATATCAGCATCGAGGGAGCGGCGATAAGATGCAGAATGAAAAATATCACGGAAAATTTCATACAGCTCCGCACATTCCACAAGCCGTTATGGACGGACGGCTCGTATTCAGCCAATGTTTGTAATGTCGATGCCTTTACAGTCATAGCCATTTTCCTCCATTTCGTAGATAAAAATTTCTTCAAGCGTGAGCGGTATCATATCAAAGACAAGCGGCGACTTTTTGCGCACGGCTTCTTCGACCGTTTCGGTGCTGCCCTTTGCTATCATATATGTAAGGCTGCCGTTCTGCTCAAAATGCAGCACTTCAAGCTCGGAAAAGTCCTCTTTCGTGTATGTTTTGCCGAAAGCCGCCTGAATTTTGTGAACTTCGCCCTTTAAGCTGTCAAGGTCACGGCAGAAAAGCACCTTTCCCCTGTGCATAAGCGCCGCACTGTCGCAAATTTCGTTTATTTCCTTTAAATTATGCGAAGAGATCACCGTTGTAAGTCCACGGTCGAGCATTTCATCGACGAGCATACGCTTGACGATGTTCCGCATAGTCGGATCAAGTCCGTCAAAGGCTTCATCGAGGAAAAGATAGTCCGTTCGGCAGGCAAGACCTGTGATAACTATAGCCTGACGCTTCATTCCCTTTGAAAATTTATCCATCGGCTTTTTCTCGGGGAGCTTTATGGTATCGTTCAGCTTATCGAAAAGCTCGTTCGAGAAATTCGGGTAAAAGCCGCTGAAATAGCGCCGCAGATCGGCGAGCGACATTCCGTTGTACTGCACCGTTTCATCATTGATGAAGAAAACTCTGCGCTTGACATCGGCGTTGTCGAAGACGCTTTCTCCGTCTATCTCGACCGTTCCGCCGTCCGCTTCGTATATGCCCGACAGAAGCCGCAGGACGGTGGATTTTCCTGCGCCGTTCGAGCCTAACAGACCGAATGCCGCGCCGTTCCCTATTTCAAGGTCAACGCCGTCAAGTGCATCAAAGCCGTCAAATTTCTTAACTGCACCCTTTAATTTTATCATATATCTGTTCCTTTCGTATTATTTTCAAGGTATTCTTCAAGGCATACGCCCTGTTCATATATTTCCGCTGCCGCCTTTTTGCCGACATATCGGTAATGCCACGGCTCATAATCGATTCCCGTTATCTCGGTCTTATTAGGCGGATAGCGCAGGATAAAGCCGTATTTATACGCATTTTTCGCAAGCCAGTTATAGACCGTTTCGTTATCCGACTTAGTTTTATCGGCGATGATGTCAACGGCAATGCCGAGCTCGTGTTCACTCGAACCCACGGGGGCAACTATCTTTTCCGCAAGCTTTTCCGCTTTTCTTCGGCTATAACCCTCGTCAAGATAAGCATTTATCTGATCTGTCATCATCTGCTCCTGATCTTTTCTTGTGCGGAAACCCTCGTTCACTATCGGGTAAACGCCCTCACTTCGCATTTGGTCAAACATTGCCTGAAGATCGGGATAGATTCGCGAATCGACACTTTTTCCGCAGTCGAGTTCGACAAGCTCGCCGCTGTATTCGTCCGAGATAATGTGAGTTCTGTTCACAAGCACAAGCATCGGGTCAGATGTATCAACGGTTTCATTTGTGATGACGTTCGCAGCGATTTGCTGTCTGCGGTAAACGGCATTTCCCGAAAGCACCGCTGCGGCGAGAAACACCGTACATACAACGGCAGGAAAAGCGGTGTGTTTATTTTTTCTGTTTTTGTGCTTCATTTTTGTCAGGTCCTTTTTCGTCGAAATTTTTTATGCGTAAGATAAGTTCGTCGGCGGTCAGTCCGGCTTTCAGTGCTTCGTCAACAGCCGCATCAAAAGCCGAAAGCGTTCGCTCCTTGATGCTGTCGGTCTGGACGGCGGCGATGAAGCTTCCCCTGCCCTGCAAGGAATATATCACCTTGTCGCGTTCGAGCATTTGGAACGCTTTTGCGACCGTATTCGGATTCACGCCAAGTTCTTTCGCAAGCTCACGGACACTTGGGAGCTTATCGTCCTGTTTAAGCTCGCCTTTTATGACAAGCTCGGTTATTCTTTTATAGAGCTGTTCATAAATAGGAGTTCGCTCCCTTAGGTCAATCGCAAACATTATATCACCCTCTATCTGTATTAACTGTACTGCTTGATGTAATACAGTTATAACACACTTTGAGGGAGTTGTCAAGAGGGGGAGGAAAATTTTTTAAATTAGGAATGCGGAATTCGGAATTAAATTTTAGGTGTTGACAATTGTAAGTTAAGGTGGTATAATTATATAGGTCGTGTACTTTAAGGATTTAAAGCGTAGTCGGATTTAACGATGTATAGAGCTAAAGTCCTTGACTTTACAGTACATTGACTTATACTTATATTTATACTTTTTTCAAAAGGGGAATGTTTATGAAATCTATCAAGAAGATCGCAGCTTGCGCACTCGCTTGCGTTACAGCTGCAATGGCTTTCGCAGGCTGCGGAAACACAACGACCGACAACGGCGGCGCTGCTGCCGACAATACTGCTGCTGACGGAAGCAAGGTTTACAACGTTGGTATCTGCCAGCTCGTTGAACACGTTGCTCTTGACGCTGCTACTCAGGGCTTCAAGGACAAGCTCACCGAACTCCTCGGCGAAGGCAATGTTGTTTTCTATGAGCAGAACGCTCAGGGCGAAAGCACAAACTGCTCCACAATTTGTCAGGGCTTCGTTTCCAACGGCTATGACCTTATCCTTGCAAACGCTACACCTGCACTTCAGGCTGCCGCTGCTGCAACAAACTCTATCCCAGTTCTTGGAACTTCTGTTACCGACTACGGCACAGCACTTGACATTTCCGACTGGACAGGCACAACAGGTACAAACATCTCCGGTACAGCTGACCTTGCTCCTATCGACGAGCAGGAAAAGATGCTCAAGGAACTCTTCCCTGATGTTAAGCAGGTAGGTATCCTCTACTGCTCTTCCGAGGCTAACTCCAAGTTCCAGGCTCAGAAGTTCGGCGAAGCTCTCACAGCTGACGGCATCGCTTACAAGGAATACTCCGCTGCTGACAGCAACGAGATCCAGTCCATCACAAACACAGCTATCGGCGAATGTGACGTTCTCTACGTTCCTACCGACAACACAATGGCTTCCAACACAGAGATCATCAAGAACATCTGCGTTCCTGCAGGCATTCCTGTGATCGCAGGCGAAGAGGGCATCTGCAAGGGCTGCGGAGTTGCAACTCTCTCTATCAGCTACTATGACCTCGGCGTTGCTACAGGCGAAATGGCTTACGAAATTCTCACCGAAGGCAAGAATCCGGGCGAAATGGAAATTCGTTACGCTCCAAACGTTGTTAAGGAATACAACAAGGAGATCTGCGATACTCTCGGAATCACAATTCCTGAGGACTATGTTGCTATTGCTGAATAAACTTACACGATAAAGCAGCTTAGTTAAGCTTAATGCGGAAACGGAACTCTTGCTCCGTTTCCAAATTAAGTTTAATTAAAACTTAACGGTTTTTGCGAAGCGGTTTCGCAGAAACTTTACAACAATTTTGAAAGGAATTTGCTCTATGAACATTATGACGCTCGTAAACGCACTTCCGGGTTCGGTCGCACAGGGACTTATCTGGGGTATCCTCGCGATAGGCGTTTACATAACCTACAAGATCCTCGATTTCGCCGATCTTACCGTTGACGGAAGCCTTGGAACGGGCGGCGCGGTTGCCGTTGTTCTCATCGTGAACGGAGTTCCTGTACCGATCGCAATAGTTTGCGCATTCCTCGCAGGCTGTCTTGCAGGACTTGTAACGGGACTGCTCAACACACTGCTCGGTATCCCGGGAATCCTCGCAGGTATCCTTACACAGCTTGCGCTTTACTCTATCAACCTCGATATTATGGGTCAGGCGAACACGGCTATAAATGTTGACAAGTACCCCCTCTTTATGTCGCTCCGCTTTATCCCGATGACAATTCTCAAAGGCGTTATCGTTGTTGCGCTCCTTATTGCGATCCTCTACTGGTTCTTCGGAACGGAGTACGGTTTCACTATCCGTGCAACGGGCTGTAACTCAAATATGGCTCGTGCGCAGGGTATCAACACGAAAAAATCGACCGTTATCGCGCTTATCCTCTCGAACGGACTTGTCGGACTTGCAGGCGGACTTCTTGCACAGTATCAGGGCAACGCCGACGTTAATATGGGACGCGGCGCTATCGTAATCGGACTTGCGGCTGTTATCATCGGCGAAGTTTTCGGTGAACTTATCCTCGGCAAGCACCTCAATTTCAGCGGCAGACTTGCTTTCACGGCAGTCGGCGCTATCATCTACTTCATCGTTATCCAGATCGTGCTCTGGCTCGGACTTTCCACACAGAACACAAAGCTTTTCTCTGCTATCGTCGTTGCGGTATTCCTCGCTGTTCCTTACATCAAGAGAGCGTCAAAGAATTCATTCCGCGCGGCTGCTAAAAATTCCGCAGGAAACGTAAATGAGAAAGGCGGTTCGGAAAATGCTTGAGATAAACTGCATTAAAAAGACATTCAACGCAGGAACTATAAATGAAAAGAAAGCGCTCAACGGCGTTACGCTCAAACTTGAAGAGGGCGACTTCTGCACAGTTATCGGCGGCAACGGCTCGGGCAAATCTACGACCCTTAACGCTGTTGCAGGCGTTTGGCCCGTTGACTCGGGTTCGATAAAGATCGGCGGAGTTGACGTAACGGGACTTTGCGAACACAAGAGAGCGAAGTACCTCGGACGAGTTTTCCAAGACCCTATGACGGGAACGACCGCAACAATGGAAATTCAGGAAAACCTTGCCCTCGCCGCAAGACGCGGACAGAGCCGCTCGCTCAAATGGGGCATCACAAAGCAGGAGCGTGAAGAATATCACGAACTTCTCAAAATGCTCGACCTCGGACTTGAAGACAGAATGACCTCAAAGGTAGGACTCCTCTCGGGCGGTCAGCGTCAGGCGCTCACACTGCTTATGGCAACGCTCAAAAAGCCGCACGTTCTTCTCCTCGACGAGCATACAGCGGCACTCGACCCGAAAACAGCCGCAAAGGTTCTTGAACTTTCGGACAAGATCATCTCCGAAAACAAGCTCACCGCGCTTATGGTAACACATAATATGCACGATGCTATCGTTCACGGAAACAAGATAGTAATGATGAACAACGGCAGAATTATTTTCGAGGCAAGCGGTGAAGAAAAGAAGAAGCTCACCGTTGAAGATCTCCTCAAAAAGTTTGAAGAGGACGGCGGCGCTTCGACTATCAATGACAGCATGATACTCGGCTAATTCGAAATTAGGAATTCGGAATGCGGAATTATCTGCATAGCTGACATTTGTCGGGCGATGCGAAGCCAAGCAGCTGGTCGAGCTGAGCACAGCTCGTCAGGTGTCCAGAGGGCGGAAGCCCTTGGTCGCAGGTCAATTTGACCTTTAGCAGAAAAGCGAAATCCCTAAACTGACAGCTAATGCATTGTTGCAATAGCGAAATTGCTAACAAATCAAAAGGCGCAATTCACACGAAATATGGTAAACGAAATATGAGAAATCAAGTTTCGGAAACCTAAAAATGTGAATTGCGCCATTCTGTTTTCCCCCAAAAACTATCCTTGAAGCAAAAATTCACGAACGAAGTGAGTGGATTTGAAGCTTCAACGCAGTATGAACAGCGATGCAGTATGAACGTAAAACCGCAAAAATTCGACCTTCTGTTCATATTCCACCGCCGTTCAAACGATGTCGGCGTGAAATGCTTATCGCTTCGCTCTGCGCATTTCACACCGAGGATAGTTTATTTGAAGAAAAAAGAATTGGCGCAATTCACTGTTATGGCTTTATGAAACTATGTTTAACATATTTCGTTCCCCATTATTTTTGTGAATTGCGCCTTTTGATTTGTTACTGATTTCGTTATTGCAGCAATGCCTTTAGCCATAGTTTAGGGATTTCGCTTTTCTGCTAAAGGTCAAATTGACCTGCGACCAAGGGCTTTGCCCTCTGGACACCCACCACCTTTGAAAAGGTGGACGAAACTTTTGCTTGGCTTCGCTTTGTTCAAATAAATTTGAGCTTTGCAAATAATTACGCATTACGCATTACGCATTAATATTTACTTTCCGATAAACTGTTTAAGCTGTGCTTTCGGTACTGCACCAACTATCTGATCTTTGAATCTGCCGTTCTCAAAGAGAAGAAGTGACGGAATACTTTCAATTCCGAATTTTGCGGCAAGCGGCATTTCTTCGTCAACGTTTACTTTGCAAAACTTTACGCCCGTTTCCTCTTCGGAAAGCTCATCGACTATCGGAGACATCATCATACATGGTCCGCACCATGATGCCCAAAAGTCAACGAGGACGGGCTTGTCCGAATGAAGGACTTCCTGCTCAAAATTTTCTACTGTTACTGTTGTTACCATATTTATCATTCCTTTTTAGATAGATTTTATATAGAATTGCCTTTTATGCGTGTTGCAAGACCGTTTATCTCGATCGCGGGGTCGTCAAGGTCGATGATAAGGCATCGTCTGCCGTCCATTGTCGTGGTTCTTACCTTGTCGGTGGCATCTTTGCTGATGCTGACAGTTATCTCGGGGGTGGAAAGCTTTGTTTTCGGCTCGACAAGGTTCGTTGCGGTGAGTGCGCCGCCGCTGACCTTGTTCTCAAAGATAGTTTTCAGTCCCTCCAGCTTTTCATCGCTCACGCCCGAATCGGAGAGGATATTGTAAAGCCTGTTTCCGTCAACAACGGGCAGCTCGGTATCGTTTTTTGCCTCCTGAACAAACTCACGAAGCTTTTCGTTTACCTGCGTGATGACGGTGTAGTTAAGTTCATCACCGCAGACATCGTGCATAACCTGCTGGAACGTTTTCTTCTCGCCGTTTGCGCTCATTCTGAACTCGCAGCCGAGGACATCATTGACGAACGAAACGTTAGGCTTTCTCGGCGTTTTGGTGAAGTACATAACGCTGTTGACATCGGGCGCTCTGTCGCTGAAAACGGGATAGAAAAATCCGTCTGTAGGCTCTCTTGCTATAACAAGCTCTGTGTTTGACTTCTTCGAGATAGAATTTGAGTCGCCGTCAAACATAAGTCCATCGTCATTTGTAACGGCAGGACAAACCGCACAGACGATGAAATTGTACTCATCGGCAGCCGTTCCGAGGTCGTCGTCGTTCCTGTCACGCGACATTATGCTGTAGGAGCAGTGTCCGATAATAATAGTATATGCAGGCTCATAAGCAAGATTATTTATAATTTTTTCCAGAAGTGCTGCGCAGGCTGTTTCATCGGCAAGCTTTGTCTTGACAGCCTCCCACAAAACTCTCTGCGAACCGCCCTCGTCATACTGCTCACGGGGAAAAGGATACTCGAGCAGACCTTTGCCGAGGCTGCCCTTGAACACCTTTGAGAGCGACTCCATAAGCACTGCGCCGATCTCCTCGGGAGTGAGGGAGTAAAGCTCGTTCGTCTGACAGCGGACGTTTTTCTGCGTATCTATGTAAGCGGTAAGCACACGGTTAAGTGTGAAAAAGCCGCTGTGTTCGCCGAAATTTTTCTTTATTTCAGCAAGCTCTTTTTTGTTCATTTTTTGACCACCTTTACTTATATAGTGTAATTTTATCAGCTTAATTATACAATTTTTCTCGCAAAAAGTCAACGGTTTTTTAATGCGTAATTTTTGCGGAGTATGATTTTCCGCAACGGCATTTATAAATGATCTTGTCTAAATTGCACAATAAATATGTGATTGTATGTTAGTCCACGTCCGTAGTAAAATTAAGAAAAAAACATAAAAGGGGTTATAAAATGGAGGGACAATTCTACAAGCTTCCGCAGGGTATCTTTTCCGAAAAATACAGTGTGATATCGAGTGACGGCAAGCTTTTATACGCGCTTATGCTTGACCGAGTGAAGCTTTCCGAGATGAACGGCTGGTGTGATGAACGCGGCAGGGTCTACATAATTTTTACCCGAGATGAAGCGTGTCGGGTGCTCGGCTTCGGCAAGGATAAGGCGGCGCGTGTTTACTCGGAGCTTGAAGCGGCTGGTTTGATCGAGCAGAAAAAGCAGTATCTCGCGCGTCCGACTTTGATATATGTGAACGAGATATCGGAGCGTGAGGGCGGCTCTTTTGAGGGTGTGAACGGCGGTATTCAATCGGCGGAAAATGCGGCTTCAAGTGCAGGCAAAAGCGAGGTTCAGGCTGTCGGCGAAAGCGCTTCTATCAAGACTTATCATAATCAGAACGAAAATAGTCAGCTTGAAAATATCAAGACCTATCCGAATCAGACGGGCGTGAATGATGTGACGGGAATTTCAGACAGCACAAATTTAAAGGTGCATTTAGACGGGGTTCTGGAGCTTGATATGCTGAAATCACGTTATCCGCTGTCGGCAGGCTCTTTGGAGGAAATTCGGGACATCATTGCGGAGGTGATTGCTCTGCGCAGGAGGGTGACTTTTGAGGGCAAGGTCGTTCCTGCGGAAACTGCGGCGGAACGTTTCCGCAAGCTTACATCGGAGAACATTTGCATGGTACTTGATGCGCTTTCGCAGACGGAATCGGACATTCACCGCATTGACGCTTACATTGCGACAGCGCTTTACGGTTCGACTTTCACGGTCATGAGCAGGAATGAGGTTGGGTGGAAGAATTTGGGGTAATTCGGAATGCGGAATTCGGAATTATTTATATTCCGTTAGTTTGTAATGAAAATCGTAGGGACGGATTCTTTACTCGCCCGTTGCAAACCTTGTATTTTAGGCATTTTTTCGTTCCAAATTGCGTCAGAAATTTTTAGCATATAAATAATTTTGCAAACAAAACAGCTCTTTTTTCATTCAGAGAAAAAAGCTCCTTGCGGCACAAGACGTGCGACCGTTCCCTACATTAATATTCGTTCAATATACAGCAATTCGTTACCGAAACGGGCGGATATAGAATCCGCCACTACGAAAATGGGTTTTGCTGTGAATTTGCGGAGCAAAAATAATTCCGAATTCCACATTCCGAATTCCGAATTAAAAAAATCCCTCTTTTGGCTATTGATTTTTATGCTGCAGCGTGTTATAATAGATTATAAGTATTTTTATTGAAGGAATTATTACAAAATGAGTTTTGCAGATCAAACTTTTATTGATAATGTTAAGGATATACTCGAAAACGGAATGTGGGACACGGAAATGGACGTTCGCCCAAAGTGGGCTGATGGCACTCCTGCGCACACGATAAGCCGTTTCTGCGTTGTGAACCGCTACGATCTTTCAAAGGAGTTCCCTATCATCACTTTGCGCCGCACTTATCTCAAAACCGCGGTCAAGGAGTTGCTTTGGATATGGCAGAAAAAGTCGAACAACATTGCCGATCTCGGTGCGCATATATGGGACAGCTGGGCTGACGAAAACGGTTCGATCGGCAAGGCTTACGGTTATCAGCTTGGAGTGAAGCATCACTATCCCGAGGGAGATTTTGACCAAGTCGACCGTGTACTTTACGATTTGAAGCACAATCCGTCGAGCAGGCGCATCATCACGAATCTTTACAATCATCACGATCTTTCGGAAATGGGACTTTACCCTTGCGCTTACAGTATGACGTTCAACGTTTCGGGCGGAAAGCTCAATGCATTGCTCAATCAGCGCTCGCAGGATATGCTCACGGCGAACAACTGGAACATTTGTCAGTATGCTGTGCTTGTTCACATGTTTGCGCAGGTATGCGGCTTGGAAGTCGGCGAGCTTGTTCATGTTATTGCGAATGCTCACATTTACGACAGGCACGTTCCTATTATAAAGGAAATTATCAAAAACGAGCCTTACGATGCTCCGAAATTTATCATTGACAAGAGCATTGATGATTTTTACAAATTCACGCCCGACAGCTTCTCGCTGGAGGGTTACAGATATCACGACAGTGACTTCAAGATAGAAGTTGCGATATAAGGGGGCAGGAAGATGCTTACTGCGATAGTTGACGCTGATGCTGATTATGGCATTGGCAAGAACGGCGATCTGCTTTTTCACATTCCCGAGGATATGAAATTTTTTCGAAGCACGACGCTTCACCACGCTGTTATAATGGGCAGAAAGACGCTTGAATCACTGCCGAACGGAAAGCCTTTCAAGGACAGACGGAACATTGTTTTATCGAGAGATGAAAGCTTTGCTCCCGAGGGTGTTGAGGTCGTTCACAGCGTAGATGAGGCTGTAAAGCTTGCCGAGGGTGAGGACGAGTTTTTTGTATGCGGCGGCGGTGAGATATACCGTCAGCTTCTCCCCTACTGTCAGAAGGTACTTATCACGAAGATAGATGCTCACGCAGGTGCGGAGGTTTTCTTCCCCGATCTTGACAAGCTCCCCGAATGGAAGCTTGCCGAATGTTCGGACGAACACGAACACGACGGAGTAAAGTTCAGGTTTTGCACATACCTTAAAATTAATTCGGAATTATGAATTCGGAATTCGAAATTAATTTTTACAGCGAATGTTTTGTGTTGTTTGCATCTGAATTGTTCATCGTAAGGTTGGTTTCTATATCCGACCACAGACTAATAATTTGCAGATAAACGGGACTTAAAACCCGTCCCATACAGTTTAAACAATAAATGCGGAAAAGATAAATAATTCCGAATTCCGAATTCCGAATTCCGAATTAATTATCCCCTGTCTTTATACGATTCAAGTATGAAAAGAGGATCTTATGGACGAAAAACTGGAGCAGTTCAAGCAATGGATAATCGAGGCTGACAAGATAGTTTTCTTCGGCGGTGCGGGCGTTTCTACCGAGAGCGGTATCCCCGATTTCCGCAGCGTTGACGGTCTTTACAACCAAAAATACAAATATCCGCCGGAAACGATATTAAGCAGGTCGTTTTATGTGAATCATCTTGCGGATTTTTACGAATTTTACCGTGAAAAGATGCTTTGTCTTGATGCGAAGCCGAATTCTGCGCACTACGCGCTCGCAAAGCTTGAACAAATGGGCAAGCTGACGGCTGTTGTGACGCAGAACATTGACGGTTTGCACTATGCGGCAGGCAGCAAGGTGGTTTATGAGCTTCATGGCTCTATCCACCGCAACTATTGTCTGCGATGCGGAGCAAATCACACGGCGGAATACATAAAAAGCGTTGACGGTCCTCCGCCCTGCTTAAAGTGCGGCGGTCTGGTAAAGCCTGATGTTGTGCTTTATGAAGAGGGCTTGAATCAGGATACGGTGAATGGTGCGATAAAGGCTATTTCCGAGGCGGATATGCTTATCATCGGCGGAACATCGCTGACGGTATATCCTGCGAGCGGACTTATCGACTACTACAAGGGAAACAGGCTCGTTCTCATAAACAAAACGCCCACGCCTAAGGACAGTGCTGCCGATCTGCTTATCCAAGACAGCATTTGCAAGGCTTTCAGCGTTGTTGACGAGCTTTGATACGGTGAAAAGATCGTTCGTATTACGATGATACATTGTGCTTTTGCGCCAAGATCAGTCTTTTTTACCGATATGATTTGACTGAAAAACCATATAAGGAGTTTATATAAAATGAATTTACCACAGTTTATTACAGATGAGATAATCGAACGTGCGCTTCGCGAGGACATCAACTATGTTGACGCTGCGACCGACTATCTTCTTGACGATGATGATGTTTCGACCGCACGTTTCGTTGCAAAGGCAAGCGGTATCCTCTGCGGCATTGACATTGCTGTTCGTGTTTTTGAGATGCTTGACAAGGACGTTAAAGTTCAGATCAACATCAAGGACGGCGGCAAGGTCGAAAAGGGCGATGTTATCGCTGTTGTGACGGGCAAGACCAAGGCTATACTCAAAGCTGAGAGAACTTCGCTCAACATTTTGCAGCATATGTCGGGAATTGCTACCGAAACTGCGAAATACGCTGAATGCTGCAAGGGTACTCGTGCGCACGTTACGGAAACGAGAAAGACTCTCCCCGGACTTCGTGCAATCGAAAAGTACGCTGTAACGGTCGGCGGCGGCAAGAACCACCGCTACAATCTCTCCGACGGCGCAATGCTCAAGGACAATCACATTGACGCTTACGGCAGCATCACAAAGGCTGTTGAGGCGCTTCGCAGCAAGATGGGTCACATGATAAAAATCGAAGTTGAGGTACGAAATGAAGAGGAGCTTCGCGAGGCTCTTTCCTGTAATGCAGATGTTATCATGCTCGACAATATGACTTGCGAGCAGATGAAGAAGTGCGTTGAAATTGCGAACGGCAAGGCTGTACTTGAAGCTTCGGGAAATGTTACGCTTGACAACATGGCTGAGGTTGCGGCTACGGGTGTTGACATTGTATCGGTCGGTGCGCTCACACACTCGGTAAAGGCGTTCGATATTTCGCTCAAAATTGATAAAAAATAATTGAAATAAGGCTTTAAAATGAAAAAAAGAATGACTATACTTTATGATGTCGGCGGAAAGCTTTACATCAATCTTACAAACAAATGCCCTTGCAACTGCACATTCTGTATTCGCCACAACGGTGACGGAGCTTACGGCAGTGACAGCTTATGGCTTGAACACGAGCCCTCACTTGACGAGGTAAAAGAGGCTTTCTCCAAGGTCGATATGTCGAAGTACAGGGAAGTTGTTTTTTGCGGCTACGGCGAGCCTATGGAGAGGGTGAACGAGGTAATTGCTGTCGGCGAATTCGTCAAGGCGAATTACGGTGACGTTACTGTTCGTCTCAACACGAACGGGCTTGGCGACAAGATACACGGTGTTCCTACGGCGAAGCTTTTGCAGGGCGCTGTGGACATTGTTTCGATCTCGCTCAACTCCTACTGTAAAGAAAAATACAATGAAGTCACCCGTCCTAAGTGGGACGATGCTTTTGATGCGATGCTTGCGTTTGCGGCTGACTGCAAAGCATATCTTCCGCAGGTGGTTTTCACGGTCGTTGACGTTATCCCTCCCGAGGATATAAGCCGTGCAAAGGCGCTCGCGATGAGCATTGGCATACCGCTTCGTGTACGCGAATACGAATCATAAGCAGGGATTGATTCGCGCCTTTACTTGCCCAATAAAAATAATTTTTATAAAGGAATGATATAAATGTCAAAAAGCAGTGCTGAAATGACTAAATTCAAGGGTGTGGACGCTGTTGAGCTTTGGTTCGGCGGTTATCACGCTTTCGTTATGCCTACGCTCGGTTCAAATGTTATGCGTTTCCGTGATGAGGACAAGGGAATGGAAATTTTCCGTTACTCGGACGATATGACCATTGCCGAATTTATGCAGTCGCCCGAAATTTGGGGACTTCCAACGCTTTATCTTCCGAACCGTCATGACAGGGGTGTTCTCCGCACTTCGGACAACGTTTACTATCTCCCCGAGAATGAAACACGCTTCAAGAATCATCTTCACGGTTTTCTTCACAAGCGCGCTCACAAGGTTAAGGAAATGGGTGCGGACGAAAATCACGCATTCGTTACTACAACATACAAATACGATGAGAGCGATTATTTCTTCAACTGCTTCCCCGTCAAGTTCACGGCTGAAATTACTATCGACCTTTCAGCAAAGGGACTTACGCACACTATCACGCTGAAAAACTGCTCCAAGGTCATGATGCCTGTTTCCATTGCAACGCACACGACTATCAACGCTCCGTTCGTTGACGGTGCAAAGCAGGAGGACATCACGCTTCAGGTTCCCGCAGTTAAGAAGCTTCAGTTCAACAAGAAGCGCTGGCTCCCGAACGGCAGACAGCTTGCGCTCACCGACTATGACCTTGAATATGTGAACGGCACAAAATGCCCCGTTCTCACGGACATCTGCAACGATATGTACACCGCAGGCACGATAAAGCTTGACGGTGAGGATTTCTACGGCTGTGTAATGACGGACAAGGCAAGCGGCAAGCGTCTTTGCTACGAAGTTGATGATGAATACAAGTTCTGGATCGTATGGAATCACGAAGGATTCAAGGGTTATTTCTGCCCCGAGCCTATGACTGCGCAGGTCAACGCGGCTAACCTTGACCTTCCATTTGAAAAGACTGGTTACTTTGAGCTTGAACCAAAGGAAAGCTACACTGTTTCGCAGCGATTCTTCACTAAGTAAATTTTACAAAAGTTTTCGCCGCAGGTCTGTTTGGGACTTGCGGCGAAATTTTTTATATGCACAAAATTACTGTCAGCTGTTCACTGTTCACTATTAACTATTAACTATTAACTATTAACTATTAACTATTAACTATTAACTATTAACTATTAATATTGTGTCGGAGTGAAATGCTAATCGCTTCGCTCTGCGCAATTCGCTCCGAGAATAGTTTTTGGGGAAAACAGAATGGCGCAATTCACTTTTTTAGGTTTACGGAACTGATTTCTCATGTTCTGTTTCGCCTTTTGGGGTGTGAATTGCGCCTTTTTGATTTGATAGTGATTATGCTATTGCGGCAATGCCTTTAGCTGTTTGTTTAGAGCGTTTCGCTTCTGCGGAAGCGACAAGGTGGCTCTGCCCCATAGAGGTCACTCTGTGAAGCTTATAAACCAACAAAAAAAGACCAGTCAAGCAAAAAGAAAATTGTATAATATAAACAAGTAAACCAGTCAAAATG
>ERZ1026854.729-NODE-729-length-22539-cov-4.786470_pt1 | contig 22539 bp, 15 predicted proteins | sample MGYA00380157_ERZ1026854 | MGnify/ENA primary metagenome ERZ1026854 (study PRJEB33269, sample SAMEA4719793) | human gut metagenome | biome: human-associated habitat; feature: organic feature; material: feces | place: Cameroon | collected 2013-10 ... | reverse complement strand
GCGACATCGTGAATGCGATAAGAACGGCAGAAAAGACGAAGTTTGCTGAAGGACGTGCTGAAGGAATTGCAGAAGTTGCGAAGAAGATGCTTGGCAAGGGCATGTCGGCTGAAGTTGTTGCTGACATGACAGGATTGTCTCTTGACGAGGTCTCCAAATTGAAGCAGTAAAAAAAAAACAGAAACATGGCCTTGAAAGAACAGATGTTGGCTTTTTTCAAGACATTAATGATAGTCTATAAAAAACAGAAACGAGCAGAGAATCTGATGAATTCTGCTCGTTTCTGTTTTTTTTACTCTTTTAGCAGTCGCTTTCCTTATTTTCTCTTGGCAACCGCTTTTCTTACTTTCTTCTTGGCCACGGGCTTCTTGGTGGGAGCCTTCTTGGCAGCGCTGGCGGTTTCAGCCTTTTCAGCCTTAGGCTCTTCGTTCTTGACCTTTACCAGCTCCACGGTGAAGATGAGGGTAGAGAAGGGCTTGATGGTGCCGCCAGCGGCGCGTTCGCCATAAGCCAGATTCTGCGGGATGTAAAGCTCCCACTTGCTGCCCTCGGGCATCATGCACAGAGCCTCTGTCCAGCCCTTGATCACCTGCTCCGGCTTGAAGTCGGTGGTCTGTGGGTTGCGCTTGTAGCTGCTGTCGAACACGGTGCCGTCGATCAGCTTGCCTTCATATTTCACGGTCACGGTGCTGCTCTTCTCGGCAACGGCGCCGTGGCCCTCGGTGATGACCTTATATTGCAGTCCGCTCTCCGTAGTCTTCACGCCCTCTTTCTGGGCGTTGTCCTTGAGCCACTGCTCGTTCTTCGCCTTCCATGCAGCGTTGGCCTTCTCCTCGTCAGCCTTGCGCATCTGTGTGAAGGTGTTGGTTGCGTGCTCTGTTGTCATGATGGTTGTGTCGTTGCGGAGCGCTGACACGAAGCCCTCGCAGAGCTTTGTCTTGTCGATGGTGTGCTCGCTGCCTGCAAACTGCTTCTCGATGCCGGGGAGCATGCGTCCGAGTACCATCTGGGCCACCTGCAAGCCAGCGCTGTGAGCCACAGCCTTGGGGTCGGCAGCGTCGCGGGTCATTCCCTCGCGGAAGCCAGCTTCTACCTCAGCCATGTAGGCGGTGTCGACCTTCAGTTCAGAGATGAGATACTGGTCCAGACCGCGTGTGAGCATCTTGCCGGCGGCATAGCTCAGCGTATCGCTTGCCGAGGTGAGAACCACGGGCTTGGGCTGTTCAGTTTTTTCTGCCTCTTTCTTTTTCTTCTTGCCGGGCACGGCATAAACGGCAGAGCTTGCTGCTATGATGAGAGCAAGCATAATGATTTTCTTCATAGTTGTGAAAGTTCATTAAATAAGTGACGAGTGACGGGAGACAAGCCGCGATGAGGTCGGTGCCTCTTCTTTATTGCTCTTGTCTTCTTGTCACTCGTCGCAAGTAATCTATATGTTTCTTGTCTTGTTTTCTAAGCGTCAGATGCTTGTCAAAGCATCAACTTTACTTGACCTTAAGAAGCTCGATCTTGAAGATCAGAGTAGAGAAAGGCTTGATCTCGCCAGCCTCACGTTCGCCGTAAGCGAGGTTCTGAGGAATGTAAACCTCCCACACTGATCCGGCAGGCATGTGAACGAGAGCCTCTGTGAAGCCCTTGATAACCTGGTTTACGCGCATCTCGGCAGGCTGGTTGCGCTTGTAGCTGCTGTCGAACACCTTGCCGTCGATGGTGCGGCCCTCATAGTTGACGGTCACGAGCGATGTGTCCTTAGGCATGGCACCGTTGCCCTCCTTGATAACCTTATACTGAAGACCTGAGGGGAGCATCTTCACGCCAGCCTTCTTGGCGTTGGCAGCGAGGAACTTCTCTCCTGCTTCCTTGTTGGCGCCATATTTCTGCTCCATGTTCTTGGCCTTGATAGCCATCATCTTCATCTGTGCTGTCTGTCCGGCCTGCTCGATGGTCATGAGCCCCTTCTTGCCTGTAACGCCAGTGATGAAGCCTGCCATGAAGTTTTTCAGAGAGATGGTCTTGGTAGAATCTTCACCGAAGATCTCGTGGTTGATGCCCTTGACCATGCGGTTGCTGATCTGCTGACCGATGTTTACGCCAGCAAAATAGGCTGCCTTCTTCTTGTCGTCGCCAGCGTTGGCACCTTCGTTGAGGCCCTTTACGAAAGCGTCGATATAGGTGGTGTCGATGTCCATCTGTACGAGATATTCCTTCAGACCCTGTGTCTGTGAGAGACCCATAGCGTAGCTCAGGGTGTCGACATCGGTCTTGAGGTTGGGCTTGGGTGTAGAGTTGCCGCAAGAGGTCATGCCCATGGCGGCTACAGCCATAACGGCTGCGATGAAAAGTTTTTTCATTGTTTTTTTTATGTTTTGTTCTTTAATGTTTTCTTGTTGTAGAGGGATTCTTTTTTTTACTTCACCTCGATAAGCTCCACGTCGAAGATGAGAGCTGCGAAGGGAGGAATGGCCTGTCCTGCGCCGCGCTCGCCGTAGCCGAGAGTGTAAGGAATGAAGAAGCGATACTTGGCACCCTCCTGCATGAGCTGCAGACCTTCGGTCCATCCTGCGATCACGCCGTTCAGGGGGAACTCGGCGGGTTCGCCGCGCTGTATAGAGCTGTCGAACATTGTTCCGTCGATGAGCATGCCCTCATAGTGACACTTCACGGTGTCGGTGGCCTTTGGCTTGCGGCCGTTGCCTTCCTTGAGCACCTGATACTGGAGACCGCTGGGCAGCGTGATGACGCCGTCCTTCTTTGCGTTCTCAGCGAGATAGTCCTCGCCGTTCTTCTTCACAGCCTTGAAGGTCTCTGCCTGTGCTGCACGCTGCTTCTCCTCCAGGTCCTGGAAGAACTTCTGTAAGATTGTTTGCGCTTCTGCGTCGGCGAGCTGCGGTGTGTTACCGGCAATAACGTCCTTTATTGCCTGTGCGAAATCGTCGATGTTGAGGCCCTTGGCACCCATCTGTGAAAGCTGGTGTCCGATGTTCAGACCCAAAGCGTAACTTAACTTGTCCATGATAAATTTTGTTGTTGTTTTGTTTTTATTTTGTATTATTTGTTTCTGCTTTTATCCGTTTTAGGAATGGCCCTTTTTGTTTAAAGTGCAAAAATACTTATTTTTCTTGAATGATGTGGCTTTGTTTTTAGAAAAAAGATTATTTTTGCATATATTAATGTAATTGGGCTTTTGCGAGCGCTCTGTCAGCGGTTATGCTTAAGACGGCGATGCCGCTCCCGGCCTTGACGCATGCCTTCGGTGACGTTCAGGCAAGCGCCAAAGGCGAGCGTGTCGATGCTTGCTTGTGACGACAAGATCTTGAAAAGCGGTTTTGTTTGCGAAAGTCTGGTTAAAGATAAAAATGTTTAAAGGAGAAAGAGTTATGGCAGACAATGAGAAAATGAACGGGCAGAAGAAGCTGAATGGCGAGAAGAAGCAGAAGATAGTGTTTCTCACCGGTGCCGGCATGTCGGTGGAGAGTGGTTTCAAGACGTTCCGCGGCAATGACGGCTTGTGGGAGAACTATCCTGTGCAGCAGGTTGCCACGCATGAGGGTTGGGAGGCCGACCCCACCCTGGTGACAAATTTCTACAACATGCTTCGCAAGAAGCTCTATGCGGCCCAGCCCAACGAGGGCCATAAGCTCATCAAGTCGTTGGAGGACAGTTACGACGTGGTGGTGGTGACGCAGAACGTGGACAACCTGCACGAGAAGGCAGGGTCGTCGAAGGTCATTCATCTGCATGGCGAGTTGTCGAAGGTGTGCTCAAGCAAGGACCCTGACGATGAGCGTTACATCGTGGAGTTGCCCGAGGACCATTGCACCGTGGAGCCTGGCACCAAGGCAGGTGACGGTTCGTTGCTGCGGCCTTACATCGTGTTTTTCGGTGAGAATGTGCCCAAGATCATGGACGCTGCCAAGGAGGTGTCAGAGGCCGACATCATGGTCATCATCGGCACGTCGCTGAACGTCTATCCCGCCGCCGGTCTGGTTCAGTATGCCAAGCCCAACACCCCCATATATCTCATTGATCCTGAGCCTACTGTGGGACATGGCATTAGAAACCTCACGCACATACAGGAGGGTGCAAGCAAGGGAATGGAAATTTTTATTAAAGGGGCTTTTAAAGGTAAAAAGGACTTTTAAAGGTAAAAAGGTAAAAAAAGGCTGGCGCCGCATTTAAAGGAAAAGTGAAAAACGAAAAGTGAAAAATCCTATAGCCTCTTTTAAGTGAAGAACGAAGAACGAAGAGTGAAGAATTCGATAGCCTTAAAAAAAGGAAAATCAAAATTCGAAAATTCAACATCGGCTGAAAGCCGACAATTCAAAACTCAAAATTCAAAATTCAAAACTCTTATATCTTCACTCATTCATCTTCCTATACTCCGCCGGCGAAAGTCCAAACTTTTCCGTGAACAGGCGGTAGAAGGTCTGGCGTACGGGGATGCCACAGTCGATGGCTATTGCCTCGACCGAGAAGTTGGTGTTCTTGCGAAGGAGCGCGGCGGCATAGTCGAGACGCATGTCGTTGATGTAACGGTTGAACGGCTTGCCCGAGAAGACCATGAGCAACGACACGAACGTGCCCTTGTCCACGCCGAGCAAGGCGATAAGCTCGTCGCGAGAGATCTTAGGCTTGCGGAACAGACGCTCGTTGATGATGCGCTGCTCAAGCTGCAAGAACATGTCGCGCGACTTGTCATCTTTTAATCTGGCAGCGGCATCCTCTTCTTCTGATGCCCCCTCGCTCGTTGCTACGGACAGCCCCTTTTTCTCAACATCTTCTCCGTTCTCTGCTGCCTTTCCGTTCTCTGTTCCCTTTCCGTTCTCTGTTCGTTCTCCGTTCTCTGCTCCCTCTCCGTTCTCTATATTTTCACCGTCCTTTTTGTTCTCCCCGTTCATTGCTTTCTGTAAGTTCTCTGCTTTTTCTCCGTTCACAACACCTTTTCTGTTTCCAGCTTCTTCTCCGCTTTCCGTTTTCTCTCCGGTCCCTGCACATTCCGTCTCCACCTTTTTATTGTTTTCCTCATGGCAAGCGGTTGATTGCGTTGAAGATTTCTCGTTGGCGGCTGAGCTTTCTTGGCTTACACCCTGCTCTTGGGTTCCCGCATCGTCGTGTCCCCTCTCCCCAGCAGCATCGTCGCGTCCCCTCTCCTCGGCAGCATCGTCGTTCCTGCTTTTCGATGCCAGCAGATAGGCGAGTTGCTCCTTGGCAGCGGTCAGCTCGTTTATGGTAGCTGCGGCGGCACGGTTCTTTCGCTGCACCAGACGGTTGTAAGACATGACCCTGATGAAGAGCACGGCAAGGACGGCCATGAGGAACGACACGAGAGCCACGATGGTGCGACTGTTGCGCAGGTCGCGTGCCTGCTCGTTTATGCGCATGTCCTTGTGCTTTGAATCGAGCAGCTGACTCATCGACATGGCGTTCTGCTTCTTCAGTTTCAGAGAAAGACTGTCGTTCAGCGCAATGGCCCTCAGCCCCGTGAGCGCCGCCTCGCGGTAGCGACCTTCGTTGAAGAGGGCATCGGCCTTGGAAGGCAGGAGCGTGCGCACAAAATAATAGTCGACGGTGTCGCGCCCGCGTCGTTTGAAGAACGCCTCCTCTTGCTCCATCTTCGTTATGGCCTCGCCGTAGCGGCGCTCCAGCAGGAGGTATGGCACGAGGAAGGTAATGCCCGCCGGCGTCTTGGAGAGGTCGGTGTCGAGGAGCTTCGAGTAGAACTCATAAGCCTTCTGCTTCTCGCCAAGGTGTGCGTAGGTCACCGAGTAGACAGCGTAGAACATCGCCTTTGACCAGTCGTTGCCGCCCGCCACTCTCTCGGGCTTGCGCTCAGTCATGGTCGTAACTGCCTCGCTGAAGGTGTCATACATGGCTGCCACCTCCGTGTAACGATGGTTGTCGAGCAACACGTTGGCCTTCTGCGAGTACATGTCGACGAGGTCGCTCCATGTGCTCCATGTGTCGGCGGTGTGAACCTGTCGGCGCAGCAGACTGATGCCGCTGTCGAACGAGCGCAACGCCTTGTCAACCAACCCTATCTCGCTCTCACACATGGCCTTGGTGTTGAGAATGGATGCTTCCTTGTCAGCCGCTTTGAGCTTTTGCGCCAGGGTGATGGCCTGCTCGGCGGTGAGCAGACAGCGGTCGTAGATGCCACATTTAAAATATTGGTATGCCAGGACCGACGCCACCGCCAGACGCTTCTCGTTGTTGTGGGTGAGCAGACTGTCGGTGCTGGCGAGCAAGGCATAGTGGAGTGCCTTTGTGTTGTCGTTTGACGAGTTGTTGTAGACGATGGCACGCAGGGCGTTGACATCATACATGGGCATGGTGCGGAGCACCTCGGCGCTGTCGAGCATGGAGAGGGCGAGCTCTGGCTGCGACATGCTGATGCTCTTTATCTGCTCAATCTTCTTCTCGTCAGACACCACGGCACCTTCCTTCTCTCTGCCTCCACAAGAAGCGATAGTGAGGGCGAGAGCTGTGATGATGACGAAAAAGGTGAGCGGTCCAAGCATGGCTCTTCCTGCAAGGCCCATGGTTCTGCCCGCAAGGCTCATGGCTCTTCCCGCAAGGTCCATGTCGTTGCTTACGCGACGTTCAAGACCTTTATGTTGTGTATGTTGCATTTTTTTCTGAAAAACTGTTTTTTTATAGGCTGCTGTTTTAAGCCATACAAATTTACAACTTTTTTCGTGCTCCGCAAACGATGTCGGTGAAAACTCATTGCGATGGCTCAACAATTAGACTAAAATTGCAAGAAAACACATAAAATATTTGTATAAGTATGGATTTTTTCGTAACTTTGCACCATTCAGTGGAATGAGGGGCTCCGAGAGAGCTCCTCATTTTTTTAATTACTGAGGTCTCGCCTGTAAACAGGCTGGCGGGATGAGATGAAAAAACAACTGTAAATCACAACACGGCGTGGCAAGCAAAACAAAAAAGAAAACGACAACACGCCCCAAACAAAATGTATGATAAACAAAAACACCGTTAAAGAGATTGTTGAGAGTTGGCTCGAGGACAAGGAATATTTTCTTGTAGACATAGAGATAAGCGCCGACAACAAGATTGTAGTGGAGATTGACCATGCCGACGGCGTGTGGATTGAAGACTGTGTGGAGCTCAGCCGCTTCATCGAGGAGCACTTGAGCCGCGATGAGGAAGACTATGAACTGGAGGTAGGCTCTGCTGGCCTGGGTCAGCCCTTCAAGGTGCCGCGCCAGTATGAGTGCTTCGTAGGCAAAGACGTGGAGGTGCTCAATGCCGACGGCAAGAAATATAAAGGCGTGCTGAAGAGCGTCGACGGCAACAGCTTCGTTCTCACCACACAGGAAAAGGTGAAGGTGGAAGGCAAGAAGCGTCCGCAGCTCATGGATGTGGATCATACGTTCGAGATGGATAAAGTGAAATATACAAAATATTTAATCAGTTTCAAGTAAACACAAATGGCAGCATTAAAAAATGACGATACAGTGAGCATGTTCGACTCGTTCAAAGAGTTTAAGGAAACAAAGAACATCGACCGCACAACTCTCGTGAGTGTGCTCGAGGAGAGTTTCCGCAATGTGCTTGCAAAGATTTTCGGTAGCGACGAGAACTTCGACGTTATCGTGAACCCCGACAAGGGCGACTTTGAGATATACCGTAACCGCGTGGTTGTGGCAGACGGCGAGGTGCAGGACGAGAACAAGGAGATCTCGCTCACCGAGGCACGCAAGATTGAGCCCGACTATGAGGTGGGCGAGGATGTGTCTGAGGCTGTCGACTTCACCAAGTTCGGTCGCCGCGCCATCCTGAACCTGCGCCAGACTCTCGCTTCGAAGGTGCTGGAGCTGGAGCACGACTCGCTCTACAACAAATATAAGGATCGTGTGGGACAGGTTATCGCCGGCGAGGTGTACCAGGTGTGGAAGCGCGAGGTGCTCGTGGTAGACGACGAGAACAACGAGCTGTCGCTGCCCAAGAGCGAGCAGATCCCCAGCGACGTGTACCGCAAGGGTGAGACCGTGCGTGCCGTCATCGAGCGCGTGGACAACGAGAACAACAACCCCAAGATCATCCTTTCGCGCACAAGCCCTGCTTTCCTTCAGCGTCTGCTCGAGGCAGAGGTGCCCGAGATCAACGACGGTCTGATCAGCATCAAGGCCATCGCCCGCATGCCGGGAGAGCGTGCCAAGATTGCCGTCGAGAGCTACGACGAGCGCATTGACCCTGTGGGAGCATGTGTGGGCGTCAAGGGTAGCCGCGTTCACGGCATCGTGCGTGAGCTCGGCAACGAGAACATCGACGTCATCAACTGGACAGCCAACACCAAGCTCTTCATCCAGCGTGCGCTCTCACCGGCCAAGGTGTCAAGCATCAATATCGACGAGGAGAACCACAAGGCAGAGGTGTTCCTTCAGCCACAGGAGGTGAGCCTGGCCATCGGCCGTGGAGGTCTGAACATCAAGCTGGCGTCTATGCTCACCAAGTACACTATCGACGTGTTCCGCGAGGTTAACGGCGACGAGGAGGAAGAGGACATCTACCTCGACGAGTTTGTCGACGAGATCGACCAGTGGGTTATCGACGCCATCAAGGGCATCGGTCTCGACACAGCCAAGGCGGTGCTCAACGCTCCGCGTGAGATGCTCGTTGAGAAGGCTGACCTTGAAGAAGAGACCGTGGATCATGTGCTCAACGTGCTCCGCGCAGAGTTTGAGAAATAATTTTCTCCGGCTCTCATTTCTATCCTTGCCACGGCAGGACGGTGTGACGACACGCACCTGCCACGGCAAGTTGACCAAAACATATTGCCGACAGGCGCTTGCAGAGACAAGCCGCGAGAGGTCGTGCAGACAATAATTTTATTAAAAAAGAAAACTATATGCGCCATGGCGTAGCAGCGACAGCGAAGCAGCAACCTCAGGTTCCTGCTTACGGGGAAGAGGCACCGCCACGCATGATGAACGATAAAAAAACAGAATGAGCATCAGGTTAAACAAAGCATTAAGCGAATTGAATATAGGACTTCAAACGGCAGTTGAATTCCTTGAAAAGAGAAGTGAACTGGGAGAGGTGAAACAGGAGCTGAGCTTCAAGCTCAACGACCAGCAGTATAACGCTCTGGTAGAAGCCTTCAAGCAGGACAAGGAGGTGCGCTCGCAAGCCGAGAAGCTGCTCCAGAAGAAGCCCAAGGACAAGAAACAGGCCAAGGACCAGGCTAAGGAAGGCCGTACAGAGCGTGTGCTCCCCGCAGGAGTGCAGCAGTATAAGCCCCTGGGAAAAATAGACCTCGACAGTTTGGGAAAGAAGCAGCCTTCAAAGCCTGCCGCTCAGACTGCCGGAAAGAACAGCAAGAACGTGACTGCTGCCGTGAGCCACGACTCTGCAAAAGCCAACAACGGGGCTGCACAGAAGCCCGCAGTGAATAACGCCGCAAAGCCCGCAGAAGCTAAGCCTGCACAGCAGAACGCACAGAAGCCTGCTGCACAGCACGCTGAGGCTAAGCCCGCAGCGCCTAAGGCGCAGGAGGCTGAGCAGAAGAAGGCACAGCCCGAGGTTAAAGCCGCTGCCAACGCAGCACAGGAGGCTCCTGTAGCTGCTGGCGACAAGCCCGCCGACCAGCGCACACCGCTGGAGCAGAAGCATCTGGCACAGCAGCAGAAGAGCGACGACATCTTCACCACAAAGAGCGAGAAGAAGATGCTGAACGCTCCTAAGGTGAACGTGCTCGGAAAGATAGACCTCGCAACGCTCAACCAGAGCACCCGTCCCAAGAAGAAGTCGAAGGAGGAGAAGCGCAAGGAGCGCGAGGAGAAGGCTCAGCAGCAGCGCGACGGCAAGAAGAAACGCGAGCGCATAAACAAGGTGCGCGTCGACATAAACGCTGCGTCTAACCAGCAGGGTGGACGCAACAACAACGGCGGCGGCAACAGTGCCGGCGGAAACGGCGGCGCCGGCAACGGAAAGAAAAAGAAGAACCGCAACCGCAACCAGAAGCCCGTTGAGGTTAATGATGAGGACGTGGCACGTCAGGTTAAGGAGACACTCGCACGCCTCACAAACAAGCAGAACCAGACAAAGAAGGGCGCCAAGTATCGTAAGGAGAAGCGTGAAGCTGCTCAGGAGAAGATAAACGAGGAGCGCCGCGAGGAGAAGAAGGAGAGCAAAACACTGAAGCTCACCGAGTTCGTGACCGTGAGCGAGCTGGCTACGATGATGAACATCAACGTCAACCAGGTCATCGGAACACTCATGAGCGTGGGCATCATGGTGTCTATCAACCAGCGACTCGATGCCGAGACCATAAACCTCGTGGCAGAGGAGTTTGGGTTCAAGACCGAATATGTCAGTGCAGAGGTGCAGGAGGCCATCACAGAAGAGGCTGACGACGAGAACGATCTCGTGCCGCGCGCTCCTATCGTGACCGTCATGGGACACGTTGACCACGGTAAGACATCGCTGCTCGACTACATACGCAAGACCAACGTCATCGCCGGTGAGGCAGGAGGTATCACCCAGCACATCGGTGCTTACAACGTGAAGCTTGAGGACGGACGCCGCATAACATTCCTCGACACACCGGGTCACGAGGCCTTCACCGCCATGCGTGCCCGTGGTGCTCAGGTTACCGATATCGCCATCATCATCGTTGCTGCCGACGACGCTGTCATGCCCACCACAAAGGAGGCTATCGCACATGCCCAGGCTGCCAACGTGCCGATGGTGTTCGCAATCAACAAGATCGACAAGCCAGGCGCCAACCCCGACCGTGTGCGTGAGGAGCTGGCTGCCATGAACCTGCTCGTTGAAGAGTGGGGCGGCAAGTACCAGTGTCAGGAGATCAGCGCCAAGAAGGGTATCGGCATCAGCGAACTGCTGGAGAAGGTGCTCCTTGAGGCTGAGATGCTTGACCTGAAGGCTAACCCCAACCGCAAGGCAACAGGTTCAATCATCGAGTCGTCTCTCGACAAGGGACGTGGCTATGTGTCAACGGTGCTCGTGAGCAACGGTACGCTCCGCGTGGGCGACAACGTGATCGCCGGCACAAGCTGGGGACGCATCAAGGCCATGTTTAACGAGCGTAACGCCCGCATAGAGAAGGCAGGACCGGCAGAGCCAGCAATAATCTTGGGTCTGAACGGTGCGCCCACAGCCGGCGACTCGTTCCATGTGCTCGAGACAGAGCAGGAGGCTCGCGACATCGCAAACAAGCGCACACAGCTACAGCGTGAGCAGAGTCTGCGCACACAGAAGCGTCTCACCCTGTCAGATATCTCACACCGCATTGCCCTTGGATCATTCAAGGAGCTGAACATCATCGTAAAGGGCGACACCGACGGTTCGGTAGAGGCTCTGAGCGACTCATTCATCAAGCTCTCTACGGAGAAGATCAAGGTCAACGTCATCTTCAAGGCCGTGGGCCAGATCTCAGAGAGCGATGTGACGCTCGCCGACGCTTCCGATGCCATCATCGTGGGCTTCCAGGTGCGTCCTTCGGCTGCAGCACGCAAGCAGGCTGACCAGGCTGGCGTGGAGATCAACACCTACTCGGTTATCTACGACGCCATCGACGATGTCACTTCTGCCATGGAGGGTATGCTCGACAAGGTCAAGAAGGAGGTTATCACAGGACAGGTTGAGGTGCGCGAGGTCTACAAGATCTCGAAGGTGGGCACCGTTGCCGGATGTATGGTTACAGAAGGCAAGGTTCACCGCGTCGACCGCGCACGCGTGGTGCGCGACGGTATCGTGGTTCACACCGCCGACATCGCTGCCCTCAAGCGTTACAAGGATGACGTCAAGGAGGTGGCCACCAACTTCGAGTGTGGTATCTCGCTCGTCAACTTCAACGACATCCAGGTGGGCGACGTGCTCGAGACCTTCACCGAGATTGAGGTTAAGCAGACGCTGTAAGACGCTCGCATGATGGCCGCTTGTCTATGGCGCTTGGCAGGTCTGTCTATGGCGCTTTGATGAGCTAAGTGTGGAATAGAAAAATAATGAGTCATGATAAAAACACAGGTTTGTGTTATGCGATTATGCGCATGCACGAACTTGTGTTTTTTTTTATTTTGACAAACAGCTGTAAAAGCCAAAAAAAACGTAAAACGTTACGATAATAATTGCTTATTTTGTAATTTTGCATTTTAATAGGGGACATGTCGTTTTTCTTTCGGACACATGACATTTTTTTGTCGAAGACACCGCGGCTTTCGCGATAAAGCGTTAGCCTGCCGAAAGATAGAAGCAGCACCCTGCAAACATAACAGCAACAATGGAAAATAAAGATACAAAAAATGCCTTTGTGCGACAGGTGGCGGAGCAGAAATATGAATATGGCTTCACCACAGACGTGCACACCGACATCATAGAGAAAGGTCTCAACGAGGATGTTGTGCGACTGATCTCGCAGAAGAAGGGCGAGCCCGACTGGATGCTCGAGTTCCGCCTCAAGGCGTTCCGCCACTGGCAGACGCTCAAGCAGCCCACATGGGGACATGTGCACCTGCCTGAGATCGACTACCAGGCAATCTCTTATTATGCCGACCCGTTGGCAAAGAAGAAGGATGAGAAGAAGGAGATAGACCCTGAGCTCATGAAGACATTCGACAAGCTCGGCATTCCGCTCGAAGAACGACTGGCGCTCAGCGGCGTGGCGGTGGATGCCATTATGGACTCGGTGTCGGTGAAGACCACCTTCAAGGAGAAACTCGCCGAGAAAGGAATAATTTTCTGCTCCATCGGCGACGCCATAAAGAACCATCCCGACCTCGTGAAGCAATATCTCGGAACGGTGGTGCCCTATCGCGACAATTTCTATGCCGCCCTCAACAGCGCCGTGTTCTCAGACGGATCGTTTGTCTTCATTCCCAAAGGTGTGCGCTGCCCCATGGAGCTTAGCTCCTATTTCCGCATAAACGCAAGAAACACGGGACAGTTTGAACGCACACTGATCGTGGCTGACGACGACGCTTATGTGAGCTACCTTGAGGGGTGCACAGCGCCCATGCGCGACGAGAACCAGTTGCATGCCGCCATCGTGGAGATTGCGGTGAACAACAACGCGGAGGTGAAATACTCGACCGTGCAGAACTGGTACCCCGGCGACGAGCACGGCAAGGGTGGCGTGCTGAACCTCGTGACCAAGCGTGGCGACCTGCGAGGTGTCAACTCGAAACTGTCGTGGACACAGGTGGAGACGGGATCGGCCATAACATGGAAATATCCGTCTTGCATCTTGCGCGGTGACGGCTCACAGGCCGAGTTCTACTCGGTGGCGGTGACAAACAACTATCAGGAGGCCGACACCGGCACGAAGATGATACACATGGGAAAGAACACCAAGTCGACAATCATATCGAAGGGCATCTCGGCAGGACACAGTCAGAACTCGTACCGCGGACTGGTGCGTGCCACCAGCAACGCCGACAACGCACGCAACTACTCGTCGTGCGACTCGCTGCTCCTCGGCTCCGACTGTGGCGCCCATACCTTCCCCTACATGGACATTCACAACGACAGCGCCGTGGTGGAGCATGAGGCCACAACATCAAAGATCAGCGAAGACCAGCTCTTCTACTGTAACCAGCGTGGCATACCCACAGAGCAGGCCGTGGGCCTCATCGTAAACGGATATGCCAAGGAGGTGCTCAACAAGCTGCCCATGGAGTTTGCCGTCGAGGCACAGAAGCTCCTCAGCGTGTCGCTCGAAGGAACGGTGGGATAGAGGTTTTGAATTTTGAATTTTGAGTTTTGAGTTTTGAATTGTTGCGGCTCTGCCGCAATTTTGAATTTTTGAATTTTGATTTGTGAGTTTCTAATAATCGAAAAAAAGAATAAATCAAAAATCCATAACTCAAAATTGCGCCAACGGCGCAATAATTAAAAATTAAAAATTCAACATTGCGGCAGAGCCGCAATAATTCTTGCTTAGGCAAGCGTCTTTATGAGCCGAGCGCAAAATTCAAAATTCAAAATTCAAAAATTCAACATTGCGGCAGAGCCGCAACAATTCAAAAATCAAAAATCAAAAATCAAAAATCGAAAACAAGTGTTTCGCAAAACAATAATGTCGGCTGTTCTTGCAGCTCTTGCAGCTTTCCCGTTCAGCACACTGACTGCCGCCAATGTCGATGCTGCCGCTAACGTTGCTGCCAATGCAGCTGTTACAAATGCCGCTGTTGCCAATGCTGTTGCCGCCAATGACGACGACGACGACATGCCGCGCCGTTGGGCGGTCATAACGGGCATGAACCTTTCTTGTCCTACGACGGCAGACAGAGACCATAATGCAGCGCATGACGAGAGAGCGGCTTCGTTCGCAAACCCGTTGGGCAACATCATGTTGGAGTATTATCTTCCCAACGACCACTTTTCGGTGGTGGGAGGCTATAACGCCGAGGTGCTCCAATGGTTCAGCGGCGACGTGTCGGCAACGTTGCGCAACATCGTGCTGGGTGCACGCTGTTATCCGTTGTCTAACGGTTGCGCCATACAGCCTTATGCCGCCCTTGTGACCTACACAAATGTGGGGACGCAGAACGAGACGGGCTACATGGAGGCCAGCTCTTCGGGCATGGGAACAAGCTATAGCTATGAGCGCCACTACTCTATAAGCTATCCGCGCTTTAGCGTGGCACCAGCCATTGGTCTCGACTGCTACCTGTTCTCGTCGCTCGCCCTTGAGTTTCAGTATGGCTTCCCGCTTGCCGTCAACGGCAAGACAAGCGTAAGCACGACATATAACGGACAGCCCGAGACCTACGACATGCGATCCAACATGCACCGCCACAACATACAGATTGGGCTGAAGCTTACCTTCCCGTTCAGGTTCACGTCTGACGACGGCAACACGCTCTACAAGTTTATAGCGACAGCGCTCGGACTCTATTGTCCCGACGATGAGCCTAAAAAGGAAACGAAGAAGGAACATCAGAAGGCAAGGTTGAAGCGTATGCTCGATGCTTATTGATGAAGCAATGGCAACCAGCCGATGCTTGTTGATGAAACAATGGCAGCCGCGGCCACAAAAGAAAACAGAATAATAAAAAAAAGATAAAAACAAAGACGTCTAAATATGTTAGAAGTAAAGAACCTCCACGCCAAGATTGGCGATAAGGAAATACTTAGAGGCATCAACCTCACGATAAATGATGGCGAGATCCATGCCATCATGGGTCCGAACGGTTCGGGCAAGTCTACACTCAGCGCCGTGCTCACAGGCAACCCTCTCTATGAGGTGACCGAAGGTGTGGCTCTGTTCAACGGCAAGAACCTGCTCGACATGAAGCCAGAGGACCGCGCACACGAGGGACTGTTTCTCTCATTCCAATATCCGGTAGAGATTCCGGGCGTGTCGATGACCAACTTCCTCAAGGCTGCCGTGAACGAGAAGCGTAAGTATCAGGGACTGCCTGAGCTTAAGGCTGCCGAGTTTATGAAGCTCATGAATGAGAAGCGCAAGGTGGTGGAGCTTGACAGCAAGTTCACACGACGCTCGGTGAACGAGGGTTTCAGCGGCGGCGAGAAGAAACGCAACGAGATCTTCCAGATGGCCATGCTCGAGCCAAAGCTCTCTATCCTTGACGAGACCGACTCGGGTCTGGATGTCGATGCCATGCGCATCGTGGCTGATGGCGTGAACAAGATGCATACGCCCGAGACATCGGCCATCGTCATTACCCACTATGAGCGTCTGCTCGACATGATCAAACCTAACGTCGTGCATGTGCTCTACAAAGGCCGCATCGTGAAAACTGCCGGACCTGAACTGGCTAAGGAGATTGAACAGAGAGGATACGACTGGATAAAGGCGGAAGTGGAGTAGAGTTTTTGATTTTATAATAAAAAAACGAAACAATGCACAGCGAAAAACAATACATCGACCTCTACCGCGAATGTAGAGAACAGATCTGCGCTCACAGTGCCGCACCGCTAAACGCCGTGCGCGACGCTGCCTTTGAACAGTTTGAGCGACAAGGGTTCCCTTCAAGAAAGGTAGAGAGATACAAATATACAAGCGTTGACGAGCTGTTCGCACCCGACTATGGCGTCAACGTTAACCGTCTGGAGATTCCTGTAGACCCCTACAAGGCGTTCCGTTGCGACGTGCCGAGCCTCAGCACATCGCTCTATTTTATCGTTAATGACCAGTTCCGCGCTGCCCTACAGCCCAAGGAGAACCTGCCCGAGGGCGTGGTGGTCGACTCGCTCGCTGCCTATGCCCAGGCAAACCCGCAGTTTGTGGCTGACCATTATGCGCAGCTCGCACATGCCGACGAGGATGGCATAACAGCCCTCAACACCATGCTGGCACAGGACGGACTGCTCGTTTATGTGAAGCGAGGCGTGAAGGTGGACCGCACCATACAGGTCATCAACATCTTGCGCTCTGACGTGCCGCTCATGGTGAACCGTCGCGTGCTCATCGTCATGGAGGAGGGCGCTGAGGCCAAACTGCTGTTCTGTGACCATGCTGCCGACGACCGCGAGTTTCTCGCAACACAGGTCATTGAGGCTTATGTGGGACGCAACGCATCGCTTGACCTCTACTGCATGGAGGAGACCCACTATAAGAACACGCGTGTGTCGAACGTCTACATTGAACAACAGGCCGACAGCCGTGTTAACCACAACGTCATAACGCTGCACAACGGCACGACACGCAACCGTCTCGACGTGTTGCTCAAGGGCGAGGGAGCAGAGTGTTGGTGCAACGGATGCGTCATTGCCGACAAGGCACAGCACATCGACAACAACACGCTCATCGACCACCAGGTGCCCCACTGCACAAGTCATGAGCTTTACAAGTATGTGCTCGATGACAAGTCGACAGGTGCCTTTGCCGGCCGCGTGCTCGTGCGTCACGGAGCGCAGAAGACCGTCAGCGAGGAGCGCAACCAGAACCTGTGTGCCACAAAGGAGGCACGCATGTACACACAGCCCATGCTCGAGATCTATGCCGACGACGTGAAATGCTCACACGGCTCCACCGTGGGTCAGCTCAACGACGTTGCTCTCTTCTACATGCGTCAGCGTGGCATCAGCGAGAAGGAAGCCAAGCTGCTGCTCGAGTTTGCGTTCATCAACGAGGTGATTGATCAGATCAAGCTCGAACCGATTCGCGACCGCCTCCACTATCTTGTCGAAAAACGCTTCCGCGGCGAACTGACAAAGTGTGAGGGATGCAAGATGTGCAAATGAAAAAAGGGCTTTTAAAGGTAAAAAGGTAAAAAGGTAAAAAAGTAAAAAGGTAAAAAAAGGCTGACGCCTTTGTAAGGGAAAAGGGAAAAACGAAAATTGAAAAATGATATGTACAACATACAAAAGGTGAGAGACGATTTTCCTATTCTCTCTCGCACCGTCTACGACCGTCCGCTCGTCTATCTCGACAACGCGGCGACAACACAGAAGCCGCTCTGTGTGCTCGATGCCATGCGCGACGAGTATCTTAATGTCAACGCCAACGTGCACCGTGGCGTGCATTATCTCTCGCAACAGGCCACCGACCTGCATGAGGCGGCGCGTGAGACCGTGCGCCGTTTCATCAACGCTCCCAAGACCGAGGAGATAATCTTCACGCGCGGCACCACCGAGAGCATAAACCTTGTGGTCAGCTCGTTCTGTGAAGAGTTTATGGGCGAGGGCGACGAGGTGATCGTGAGCGTCATGGAGCACCATTCTAACATCGTGCCGTGGCAGCTGCAGGCAGCAAAGCGCGGCATTGCTCTTAAGGTCATACCCATCGACGACAGCGGCAACCTGCTCATGGACGAGTATGAGAAGCTGTTTTCTGACCGCACGAAGATCGTTAGCGTGGCGCATGTGAGCAACACCCTCGGCACGGTGAACCCCGTGAAAGACATTGTGCGCATTGCTCATGAACACGGCGTGCCCGTGCTGGTGGACGGAGCACAGTCGACACCCCATTTCAAGGTCGATGTGCAGGACCTCGATTGCGACTTCTTCGCTTTCAGTGGCCATAAGATCTATGGCCCCACAGGTGTGGGTGTGCTCTACGGCAAGGAAGAGTGGCTCGACCGTCTGCCGCCCTATCAGGGTGGTGGCGAGATGATTGAGAGCGTGAGCTTCGAGCGCACGGTCTTCGAGCGTCTGCCGTTCAAGTTTGAGGCAGGCACCCCCGACTATGTGGCTACTCACGGTCTTGCCACGGCTCTCGACTATGTGTCGGCCCTCGGCATGGACAACATTGCGGCTCATGAGCGCGAGCTCACCGCCTACTGCATGGAGCAGATGCAGACCATCCCCGGCATCCGTCTCTTCGGCACCACCCCCGACAAGGACGCTGTCGTGTCGTTCCTCGTTGGCGACATTCATCATCTCGACATGGGCACCTTGCTCGACCGCCTCGGCATAGCCGTGCGCACAGGCCACCATTGCGCCCAGCCTGTCATGGATCGCCTCGGCGTGCAGGGCGTGGTTCGTGCCTCCTTCGCCCTCTATAACACAAAAGAGGAGATCGATGCTCTTGTCAGTGGGGTGAAAAGAGTGGCTACGATGTTTTAGTGAAGAACGAAGAGTGAAGAGTGAAGAGTGAAGAGTGAAAAGTGAAGAGTGAAGAATTCAATAGCTTGTGCTTCACAATAACCAAGGCACATGAATTCTTCACTCTTCACTCTTCGTTCTTCACTTTATTTCCCTCTTACACTTCAGCAGCGCCGACACAACCCACGCCAGGCAACCGATGCGAACAACCCAAGGGGCTTCCACGGGAAAGAAGGCAGCGCCGAACGCCAACTGAGCATTGATGAGAAGCCATGTCTGGCGCATGGTCAGCTTACGCTCCAACACATTAGAATAGTAAGAGCAAAGCCACTCTATCGGTCGGCAAACCTCCTTCATGCAGCTGTTGAGGCTAACCTCCTTCATGCTGTCAAGGCAAATCTCCTTCTCGCTGTTAAGGCAAATCTCCTTCTCGCTGTTGTGACAAACCTCCTTCTCGCTGTTGAGGCTAATCTCCTTCATGTCGCTGTTGATGCTTACCTTTTTCGCGTCGCTGTTGAAGCAAACCGTTTTCCGGTTATTCCACAGGCTATATGTTTTCTTCACGATGTCGTTGAGGATAGAGGTCTTCACGAAGTTGCCAATGACTGCCTGTTGCTTTGAGCTGCGGCTGTCGATAAGGTAAATGTTCTTTTCCATAATGCTCATGATTACAGTTTGTTGTTATTTTCTGCTGCAAAAATAGCGAGGTAAATGGAAATAATGTTACCATATAGATAATCTTTAGTTAAAAAAAACTTTTTAGGGCTTCTTGTCTATGAACAAAGGTTATGCTTTCATCTCTTTACAACTGTTTGGCTTGCATCGTCTTGCCGTAACGTTGTTGCTTTTGCTGCTTGCCATTACTCCTGAAGCAAAGGCAAGCACGTTCTTTTATGAAGCAAACACGTCTTTTTATGAAGCCCATACCTCTTCTATAGATGCAAGCATGTCTATAGATGCGAGCATGTCTATAGACGCATCACGCATGTTTATAGAAGAACCGAGCAAGCCAGCCATTAATGTTAAAAAGCCGGTTGTTAAGGCCAATGCGTCGCGCCATGCGGCAAACCCTAAAGCCAAGGCATCTTCAGAGGCGTTGGTGAAGGAGGGTGAGCGCCTGTCGGAACGAGGTGAGACAGCCCGTTCGCTCATGGTGCTCAACCGCTACATCGAATCGTTCGCCTATGCCAAAGCTTCGCGTGCCGATTCGTTGCTGCTCACGCGTGCTCTTATGCGCAACGCCCGCAACTATGAAGACCTGGGCAACCAGCACCAAGCCCTTGTGCTCTTGCAACGCGCTCAGTATATAGCCAAGCGCACGGCTGACAAGCGACATCTTGCCGCTCTTTACAACAACATCTTTGCCATCTATTATTCCCTGCGCGAGTTTGACCAAGCCGAAGACCTGTTGCAAATGTCCTTGCAGCTCAGTATTGCAGCTGCCGACTCAATGTCTATCCGCAACAACTACAACAACTTTGGTCTTGTTTGCTACGAGCGTGGTCAATATGACAAAGCCCTGGCGTTCATGGACCAAGCCCTGGCCTACGCCCCTCGCGCCGACCGCGTGGGCATGTCGCTCATCTACACCAACCGCGCCGAGGTGTTCACCCGTCAGAACCGCCTGTTGCAGGCGGAGCGGGCCTTGCAAAAAGCTCTATACCTGCAACGCGGCCACCAGCGCGACAACCGCACGGTGCAGACACGGCTTAACATGACTTTTCTGAAAGCCCGTCTTGGCAAGCGCACAGAGGCGTTAACCATGCAGCATGCTCTCTATCAGACCATGCCGCACCTCCCGTTGGCCATGCAAGTCAACGCCTATGAGCAGATGGCCGACATCTGCTTCAACCTTGGCGACTCGCTCGCCGCCCTACGCAACATCCTCCGCTTCATGCCCCTCAACGACAGCTTGCAGCGTGCCGACAACAACAGTCAGCTGCAACAATTGCTCGTGGCCTACGATGCCGACCGCCTGAAGCAGCACAACACCAACCTTGCGCAGACGGTCGACATTTATCGTCTCAAGGCCGAGGGGCGCACACGTCTTCTTGCCGTTGCCGTGCCGCTTCTTGTTGTTCTCATAGTTCTCGTTGTGCTTCTGTGGCGCCGCATGCGCACAGACCGCGCCAAGAACAAGCTCATCAGCGAGCAGCAACAGCAGCTTCTCATCTATGAGCAGCAGGAGCGTGAGCGCGAGCAGCAAGAGATGCTTCGCAAGCAAGAGGAGATGCGCCGCAAGCAAGAGGCTCTCAAGCGCAAGCAGGAAGAGATGGCGCAGCGTCAGGAGGAGATGTCGCTGGAGCTGGACCACAAGAACCGCCAGCTCACATCTTACACCCTCGACCTTGCTGCCGTAAACGAGTTTCACCAGCATGTCAGCGCCTCGCTGTCGACTCTGAGAGAGAAAAAGCTGTCTGCCGCCGAAGCCGACAACGAGCTGAAGGATCTCATCCTCAGTCTGCAACATTTCAACGACAAGCCGTTGGGCGACGACTTCCGTGTCTATTTTGATGAGGTCCACCCCGGCTTCCTCATGCGCTTGTCGCAGCAGTTTTCTGCCCTCAGCAAGGCCGACCTTCGTCTTTGTGCTTACCTTCACCTTGGCATGACGACCAAAGAGATTGCCGCCCTCACGTTTAAAGAGGTGCGCAGCGTAGAGTCGGCACGCAACCGATTGCGTAAAAAACTGAACCTTCCGCCCGAGACCAATCTCGCGCAGTTTCTTGATCAGTTCACGAAAGATGCGCCTTGACAGGGCTTCTGACCTTAATGATAGCTTTTTGCAAAACAAGAGCAAAAAGATAGTAAAACAGACGTTTTTGTTGCTGATTTGATGTAAAAGTGCCGAAAAATTAACAAAATTGCATTGTGAAAGAGCAATGCCGTAGTATTGCCGTACCCCTTTTTGTCTTTTCCAAAGCAGATAATTGCTACTTTTGCAGCACGAAAACATCAAAACCGCACAATATGAGAAAATCTTTACATCGTTATGCGCAGCGTGCCTTCTTCACGGTATCGCTGGCCGCAACAGGAGCCACACAGCTATGGGCAAACCCAGGCGATGTGGTGTTCAGCGAGACGTTTGACAGCAAGGAAGCGCTCGACAACTGGAAAATTGTGGATAAAAACGGCGGGCGCACATGGGAGTGGCTCAACGGAGCAGCCGCTTACATGCTCGACTATCAGACCGGTCTGCCTGGCGACGACTGGCTCATCTCGCCCGAGTTTTCTCTTGACCAAGAGAACGTCTACACGCTCGAGTTCTCAATGAACGTCATGACCCGTCCCGAGAGCTTGCGTGTGCTCCTCGGCACAGGCGATGACCCCTCTGCCTTCACCGCCGTGCTTGCCGACTACACCAATGTCACATCTGACGCATCGGGCAAGAAGACAGCAAAGGTGTATGTTAAAGCAAGCGGAAAGTTCCGACTCGCGTTCTACGCTTACAGCGAGCCCAACGGCCACCGCGTAGAGGTAGACAACATAAAGCTCACGGAAACATCGGTCAAGGGTGTGCCCGCACATGTCAATGTGCTCACCCTCACCCGCGGCGACAAGGGTGCCATGACAGCAAACCTCAGTTTCACGGCTCCAACCGTATCGGCTGCCGATGCTGCCCTCACCGCCAACATGGGCGTCGACATCTATCGCAACGACGAGGCGCAGCCCGCCAAAAAGTTTGCCGATGTGGCACCGGGAGCGTCTCTCTCATGGACCGACAACGCACCCCTTCACGGCAACAACATATATAAGGTGGTGACGCGCAACTCTCTCGGCACAGGCGAGAGCAGCACCGTGTCCGACTTCATTGGTCTCGATGCCCCCAAGGCCGTGACCGGTTTCACCGCCCGTCTCAACGCCCAGCGTGGCGCCACCCTGGCATGGACAGCGCCCACCGAGTCGGCAAACGGCGGATATGTCGATTTTGCAAACCTCCGTTACATCGTGAAGCGCGACGGCACACAGCTTGGCGAGGCTGTGAGCGCCACAACGTTCACTGATGCCAACCCCGTGGACTGTCTCTTATACACATCTCCGAGC
>ERZ1026854.727-NODE-727-length-22587-cov-9.088452_pt1 | contig 22587 bp, 33 predicted proteins | sample MGYA00380157_ERZ1026854 | MGnify/ENA primary metagenome ERZ1026854 (study PRJEB33269, sample SAMEA4719793) | human gut metagenome | biome: human-associated habitat; feature: organic feature; material: feces | place: Cameroon | collected 2013-10 ... | reverse complement strand
GGGATGGGATGTTGCAAAAGGGCGACCAGGTCACGGTTTTTGCCCAGAAGCTGAAAGACCGGGAGTATAACGGCAAGACCTACTACGACGTGGATGCAGACGATATTCAGCCAGGCGGGCTTGTAACGTTCCGTTGGCTGCAGCAGATGATCGACCTGATGGCGCAGCCCGGTCCGCCGCTGGAACCTGCAGAACCGGCAGCAGAACCGGAAGGCCTGCAGGGCGCGCAGATGTACCCCGGCGAAAGCCTTGCAGACTACGCGCCGCACAGCACTGCCGCGCCAGAACCGGCTCCATCTACCGAGTATGACCCCATCAACGAAGACGCAGAAGATCTCCCCTTCTGATCTTGCAAGCTGTGCTATCCGGCTATACGGGCGTGCAAAGAAGGAGGTGAAAGCGGTTGAAAGAGGAAGAACAGAAAAGCATAGTCATTTACAAATCATGGAAAAAGCCATTGCGTAAATTGTCTCTGGAGCAAAAAGGCAGGATTTTTGATGCGCTGCTTGATTTCCCTGATCCACCGAATTTTGAGGACGACCAGAAGCTCGAAATGGCGTGGGATTTTATGTCCGAGGCGGTGGAATCAAATTCTAAAAAATGGAACGAAAAACGAGAAAAGAGAGCTGCCGCAGGGCGTAAAGGCGCAGAAGTTACAAACGGCAAGCGTCATCAAAACGCGGCAAATCCGGCAAATGCCGACTTTGACGAGCAAAAACAGCAAAACGCGGCAAATCCGGCTGTATCTGTAAATGGTAATGGTAATGTAAATGGTAATGGTAATGTAAATGGTAATGGTATATCACCTAACGGTGGTGTATATAATAGCGCCGCCCCCGCCGCCGTTGACGTAGAACTTTCCAAGATCGTCCAGCATTATCAGCAGGCCGTTGGGGACTTCCCACGCTCCGCACTGGACAAGCTGCAGAAGTGGAGGCAGGAGTACAGCACAGAGATGATCCTGCTGGCGATTGACAAAGCCACAGAATCCGGAAAGCGCTCGTGGAGCTACATAAACGGCATATTGTCCGGATGGAAACGGGACGGCCTGCGGACGCCGGGAGACGTGGAAGCCAACGAACAAAGCCGACAAGCCAGACCGCGAGGCAAGCAGCCAACCGAGACCGTAGACGACCAGCTTGCCCGGGTTCTGGCGAAGATGGACAGAGAAAGGGGATTTGAGACATGACGCGGGAAGACGTGGCAAAGCTGATCCGTATGAATTTTGTGCTGTACAAGCTGGGCTCCAAGCCACTGACCGACGAGGAGATGCAGACCACCATTGACGTGTGGACGTACCAGTTTGGCGACTATGACGGCGATACTGTCAAGCGGGCTTTTCTGGCGGCGAACCGAGTATGCGTTTATCCGGTCACGGTGGCCGACATCTTCAAGCAGCTTTCCCAGTGTCTTGACCCGTCCGCTGAATGGGAAGCTCTGGCTGTAGCGGCACGCAAGGCACAGACATTTTTGAGCTGGAGAAAGTTCCCGATGGTGACAGGCATTGACGAAAAGGGCGGGCTGCTGCGTAGTGACGGGCAGAAAGAACTGCAAGCCCTGTATGACCAACTCCCTCCGGCGGCAAAATCCTATGCCGGGAGTGTGGGAGGGCTGGAGGAGCTGGCTGAAATGCCAGACCTTACATACCGCCGTGCCGAGTTTTTGAGGCAGGCGCAGGCCGATATCACCACTGCCCCCCGTGAAGCTGCAAGGCTGCGGGCGAGTGAACTGACAAAGAAGGAGTTGAAAAATGGTGATTCCTGAACCTTGCTTTCACTGCCCCGACCGGCACCCGATCTGCCACGACAGCTGCCCGAAGTACGCCGAGTACAAGCGGTTGCTGAAGGAGCAGCGCGCATACACAGAGACCAAATGTGCGGAGGCGCACATCAGCAAGAACGCATTCAATCAAGAATTTTGGATGGGAGGAAGAAAGCGATGAAAGTACTGATCGCCTGTGAGGAATCACAGGAAGTTTGCAAGGCTTTCCGGGCTCGGGGCCACGAAGCCTACAGCTGCGACGTTCAAGAGCCGTCCGGTGGGCATCCCGAATGGCACATCCTCGGCGACGCCCTCAAGGCTGTTGAGGGGGGGAAAGTCGTGACGATGGACGGCGTAACGCATAACGTTGGCAAGTGGGACTTGCTCATTGCACACCCGCCCTGCACTTATTTGACGAAAGCCGGCGGAAATAGGTTAGTGATTGACGGCAAAATTCAAGCAGAGCGATATAAAAATGGATGCGATGCACGAGATTTTTTCATGAAGTTCTGGAATGCCCCGGTGGATAAAATAGCAATAGAAAATCCGATACCAATGCGAATATTTGGACTGCCAGAATACAGACAGATCATTCAGCCGTATATGTTCGGAGATGAATACATGAAGACGACGTGCTTATGGTTGAAAAACCTTCCGGGGCTGTTCGCCACAGACATCGTTATACCTACGTCGAAATGGGTCTCGTCGTCAGATCATCGTGCGGTGAAACGAAAAGACGCATGGGCTCAAAGTGGCCACAGAACGGCGAAACAGAGAAGCAAAACCGCGCCGGGTATTGCAAAAGCAATGGCTGAGCAGTGGGGGTGAGCAAATGAGGTACAAGCCCGGCGCTTACATCGTCTCTCTCGACCACCTGATGGGGCAGGAACTTGTTTATTACGGTGGGAAACTGCTCCACAAGGGATGGTTTGGCAACTGGCAGCTGTGGTATGCGAAAGCTGAGCTTGCCAGACTGCGTATCCGGGAAGCTGTGAGAACGGAGGAAGAACATGAAACCGAAAACGAAATCTGAATTGATGACCGAATGGGCCAGCCAGCCCGATCAGCTCAAAAGAGAGCGGGAGGCCAAGGCCGTCCGCAAAGCGATGGACGATGCCCGCGCCGTGATCCAAGACGGTCTGACCCGGTACGTCAAGAAAAAGACAAAAGCGCGCAGCATGGCAAAGGCCGAGAATGACCCATTTGCTGAGCTGGAAGGTTGGGAAAGCATGGAGCAGATCCAGGATGCCTACGGCTACGGCGAGATCACCGCAGACAAGCGGGACAAGCTGACAGACCTGTGGGAAGCCCGGGAAGCCGCCCGGAACAGTCGCAAGAACTCGGGCAAGTACCACGACCTTGTGACGGAGATGCTGGAAACGGCCATCCGCCGGGTGGGCAGTGAGTATGCCGACATGCTCTTTGAGTACGACCGGTCGCGCCGTGAAGCTGAAAAGCAGTGCGAGCAGCTGGCAATAGAAGGGATGAGCAAATGCACCTGACCCTTTACGGCGACCCCCGTACCAAGAAAAATTCCGCCCGCATTCTCCGCACACGCTCTGGTGCCCCATTCGTGGCCCCCAGCAAGGCTTACACGGATTATGAGACAAGACTTTTGCGGCAAATCATAAGGCCGCACAGCCCTATCTCTGCCCGTGTGAACGTGAGGTGTGTGTATTACATGAAGACTGCCCGCCGGGTCGATTTGGCAAACCTCATCGAGGCTACCACAGACATTCTGGTAAAGGCCCGCGTGCTGGAGGACGACAACAGCAAGGTCGTTGCCGCCCACGATGGCAGCCGGGTGGAACTTGACCGGGAGAACCCCCGGGTGGAAATCGAAATCGAAGAAATGGAGAAAGAAAAATGAACCAATTTTTTCTAGTCATCGGCGCAACGCTCTGCTATGTTGGTGGATTTGGCGTCATGATTTTTTTTCTTGGCATCCTGACTGAGCTGTGCATTGAAATCTGGGACGGAAAGTTTAAGCAAATCTGTCTCAGATTTCAAATCAATCCAGCCGATGTTGCCTATTTGGCTGAAAACAGAAAAGACATTGAAACGTGTCTTGATAAGCAGCGCGTTCAATGGCCAAAAACGGATACTGCACCTTCTGGATGGTGGGGCTGTCCAAAATGCGATGCGCTGAATCAATACGTCAAAGACGACGAGTCGGTTGCATACTGCCGTTGCTGTGGGCAGGCGGTCAACATGTTTCTTTTTCAGGAGGGGTACAAATGACTCTCACATGGACACCTGAACTCGACACCCCGAAGCCGGACGGCGGCGTAGACTACCACACCGTCAAGTCGTGGTTCAAGCAGCTTCGGGCTATGGACGACCAGATCGACCGCATCCAGCTGGACATCCGGCAGGCGCATGACAAGGCCACAAAGTGCACCGCCAACATGACCGGAATGCCCGGCGGATCTGGGCATGGAGACAAAATTGGGCTTTGTGCTGAAGAAACAGACGAAAAAGAACGCAAGATGCAAGAGCTGCAGGCAGAGCTTGAAGTTTTGCGGATGGAAGCAAAACGCCGGATCAAGTACATTGCAGGAACCAAAAGCAGCGACATGATGCAGGCGTGCTTGTATGGCTACTACGTCCAGAACCAAAAGCAGGTCGTCGTGGCCCGCAGTCTGGGTCTGCCAAACGAAAACCGCGTTGCCTTGTATGTGCGAGACGGATGCAAGCAGCTTGCGCAGATTTGGCATCAATTTATGTAATTTTCTTACATGTTGTCGTTGTTGTTGTTACATGTGAGATGTGGTAGAATTGGTATAAGCGGAACCGCCGAAAGCGGTGGCCGCTTGCCACGCAGCCTCCGAAACGTGTCCCTTCTTGACATTTTCCTCTTCCTCCTTTCAAGCTTGCAGGTTTTTGTTCTCTCTTCACGTTTCGCGGGCTGCTTCTATGCGAGATTTTGGCACGGCTCCATTCAGGGCGGCGGCTCTGAGTGACTGGGGCAGGGTGCGCACCTCCCCCTCCGCGTGGTTCGAATCCACGGTTTCGCACCATAAGGCGCATGGACTAGACAACCCGCAAGGCTGCACGTGTAACCTCCCGTGCCGAGAAAAGGCCTTAGAATCCTTGCCAAGGTGTAGCTTTCCTGACAGGATGTGCGCCAACCAACAGCCCCGGCGGCGAACCGGAGCTGTTTTTATATGACCGCCTGAGCGCAGTTTGGAGCGCGGCGCGTGTGTGTAGACACGGCTGGTTCGATTCCAAGGGCGGTTTTTGTATTCCCGTAGCTCAAGTGATGGAGCAGCGGTCTCCAAAACCGCAGGCTGCAGGTTTGATCCCTGCCGGGAATGCCATTTTGCGTGCCCTATGAGGGGGCCGCGCAATAGCGGGGCATCTGGCCGCGAAAGTTCCGGATGCAGCAGCGTCCACCGTTTGACGCCTGTCCAACGCACTGAATGCACGGGCGCTGCTTATTTTAATATTTTGACCGTTCGGATTTCCGGGCGGTTTTTCTTTTGCAGGGAGGTGAGCAAATGGCGCGAAAAAAGAAAGCAATGGATTTTTCTTCCCTTGACCTGAACCTTGACGCACTGGGCGACTGGGGCGGTGATGAAGAAAAGGCCGAGAAAGAGTTCATCCGCGCTGCAAAGCTGAACCTCTCCCCTGTCACATGGGACAACGCCGAGGCGGCAGCGGACGCGGTGGATTACGACAAGGATTATTTTGCGCTCCTGAGTGGGCGCTTTATTTTTGGTGATTTCATTGAGGCGCTGGTCTACAAGAAAGAGCTGTTGCCGCAAAGGGTCTACATCACAACGCTTGGCATGAGCCGGGAGAATATAGACAGCATCGTCAACATTGCCGGGTATTTGGGCTGTGAGCACCTAAACCTGATCGTGTCTAACTACTTTGTGGCAATGGAGCGGGCAAAGCTGGTGCCATATATGATTTCCCAGTTTACGGGACAGCATATCAACGTGGCTGTGCTGGCATCGCACTGCAAAATCTGCCTGATTGAAAGCGATAATGGAAATCTCATCATTTTGGGCAGTGCAAACCTGTCCAGCTCCAACAACGTGGAGCAAATCATGATGTTTCACGACGACAAGCTTTTCAAGAAAATCAAGACGCTGCTAAACGGAATCATGAAAAAGTTCTGCATCCTGCGCGGATACAGCGGCAAGACAATTTTCGAGAACAACACCAACAACACCGGAAAAAAGGCGTTTGAAGCCGTAGAGGAGGGCATGAAAGATGGCGCTTAGTGGAAGCGTATGGACAGGGCGCACCGGAAACGTCAACAGTGCCAAAAATCGCCGCAGAATGTACGTCGCAAACCGACGGGATACGCGGTGGTACAATCGGCGCACGGGCAAGGCAAAGCGGTATGCAAGGCCTGGCACCCGTGACCTGGAGTTTTGAGGGGAGCGTGACTAAATGGCGCGGCACGTTCTGACCGATGAGGAGCGGCGCGCCGGACAGTTTCGAAGCGGTGGCGAAGCGGTGGAAAAAGGTAGAAAAGGCGGAATTGCAAGTGGAGAAGCAAGACGAGCCCCAAACCTTTCCAGCATAGCGAAAAAAATAGCGGGCGCTCCAATTACGAATAAAAAAAACAAAAAACAAATCCTTGAAGTCATGGGCGGAAACTCTGATGACGAAATTACAAATAATGCAATGATTGTCATGGGAGTCTATATGTCCGCCGCATCTGGAGATATAAGAGCTGTTGAAAAATGGGAAGAGTGGACACAAGACGTTGAAGTAGAAGCTTCTGAAGATGGCTTGCTTGATGCTCTAAACGCCGCCGCAGACCTCAGCCCGCCGGATGACGCGGATATGCTGCCTGAGGAAGAGGACGACAATGCGGAAAAGTAACGGATTCCGCTGGAAAGCCCTCAGCCAGCGGCAAAAGCAGGTGCTTAGCTGGTGGACACCGCAGAGCGCATACAGCGGCTACAACGGCATCATTGCCGATGGCGCTATCCGCTCGGGCAAGACTTTTGCCATGAGCTTTTCCTTCGTTCAGTGGGCCATGACCTGCTACAACGGCCAACAGTTCGCCATGTGCGGCAAGACCATTGCCAGCTTCCGGCGCAACGTGCTGGGGACGCTCAAGCAGCAGCTTGCGGCCCGTGGCTACAACGTCAAGGAGCATCGGGCAGACAACTGCATGACCGTCAGCAAGGGCGGCAAAACCAACGAGTTTTACTTTTTCGGCGGCAAGGACGAGAGCAGTCAAGACCTGATCCAGGGCATCACCCTTGCCGGGGCATTCTTCGACGAGGTGGCCCTGATGCCGCAGAGCTTCGTCAATCAGGCAACTGGACGATGCTCAGTGACCGGGTCAAAGTGGTGGTTTAACTGCAACCCGGGCAGCCCGCAGCACTGGTTTTATCTCGAGTGGGTGCGAAAGTGCCGCTCCCGCAAGATAATGTATCTCCATTTCACGATGGACGACAACCTGTCACTTTCCGAGGACATCAAGGCCAGATACCGCAGCCAGTACAGCGGAGTTTTCTATCAGCGCTACATTCTGGGCCTGTGGACCGTGGCGGAGGGCCTTGTATATGACATGTTCGACCGCAAGAAGCACGTTGTTGACGTGCTGCCGGAACTGTCTCCGAAGAGCGCATATGTGGCGTGTGACTTTGGCACCCAGAACGCGACCGTTTTTCTGCTGATCCAGAAGCAGGCAGATGCAGACTGCTGGATCGTAACGCGGGAGTACTACTATAGCGGCCGCGAACAGAAGCGGCAAAAGACCGTGGGCGAGTACGTTGCAGACCTCAAGGCGTGGCTGAAGGGGCTGAAGCCGGAAAGGGTCATCGTTGACCCCTCTGCCTTGCCCCTGATTACGGAGCTGCGCAAGAACGGATTCACCCATACCCCCGCAAACAACGACGTTCTGAGCGGCATTCTTGACGTGCAGACCATGCTACAGACCGGGCGGCTGAAAATCTACAAAGACTGCAAGCACACGCTGGAGGAGTTCGGCGTGTACGCTTGGGACCCGGACAAAGACGACACCGTGCTGAAGGTCAACGACCACTGCATGGACGCTATCCGCTATTTCGTGCGCACAAAGCGCCTTGTGAAACTGAGGGATTGATTTTGAGCACTGTATACACATTCCAGACTTTTCAGCAGGCGCAAGCCGCCGGGGAACAGCCTGATTTCATCCGGCGGTTCGTGCAGCAGCACTGCACTTCCGGGCCTTACAAGATGGCGCTAGATGCCGATCTGTACGACGCACAGAAGAACCCGGGCGCGGAACGCTTTTCGCAGACATATGCTTTGATGCTGAAACGCCTGTCCAAAAACACCAAGCAGGACACCCCACGCCCCGATATGGTCAAGAGCAATCTCTTCCGGCGGCTCAACAAGCAGCGGGCGACCTACTCCCTCGGCAACGGCGTGGTCTTTGCGGACGATGGCGTGGACAAGGACAGGCTAGGGCAGAGCTTTGACGAGCAGATCCAGAAGGCCGGGTATTTCGCCCTGATCCATGGAGAGAGCTTTGGATTCTGGAACAACGACCATCTGGTGGTATTCAAACTGACCGAGTTTGCACCCCTGTACGATGAAAAGACCGGCCTTTTGCAGGCGGGTGTGCGATTCTGGCGGCTGAATCCTGACACGGATATGCACTATATCCTGTACGAGCTGGACGGCTTTACCGAGTACACGGAAAGCCGAATCGGCAATGTGATGAAGGAAACCGTGGCAAAGCAGGCATACAAGAGCGTGACCGTCACCACACCCGGCGGCGGGCTGGAAAGCGTGGAGGGCGAAAACTACAGCGCCCTTCCCATTGTGCCGCTGTGGGGTTCCGACCTGCACCAGAGCACCCTTGTGGGGCTGAAAGCCTACATCGACAACACCGATCTGGTGATGTCCGGCTTCTGCAACGACTTGCAGGACTGTGCGCAGATCTACTGGCTGTGCGAGAACTTCAACGGAATGACCGATGATGAACTTGTGGAGTACCTCACAAAGCTAAATCTGTACCACATTGCAGGCGCAGACACCAGCGAGGGCGGCAAGATCACCCCCTACACCACCGAGATCCCTGTGACAGCCCGGCAGGCACTGCTGGAGCTGCTGCACACTCGGGTGTATGAGGATTTCGGCGGTCTGGACGTGCACTGCGTGAGCGCAGACAGCACCAACGACCATCTGGACGCGGCCTATGAACCCCTGAACCAGAACGCGGACGACTTTGAGGCGCAGATCAAACCGTTTATCCGGCAGATCTGCGCACTGGCTGGCTTTGACAACGCCATGCCGACATTTAACCGTAGCAAGATCACCAACACTTCCGAGCAGGTCAGCATGGTAATCTCCGAAGCTCCCATCATCGGGCAGGACATGGCCATTGACCTGCTGCCCAACCTGACCCCGGAGCAAAAGGAGCAGGCCAAAGCCGCGTTGATGGCAGAGAGCGCCACACGGGAGACCGTGGACGAGGAGGATAACCCCGATGAAGAAAAACAGCAAAATTTATGATCCGCTGGGTAAAGCGGTTGATGTACTGCTTTTTATTGCTGATTTTGCCGTTGTGGCCGGGTGCTTTCTGGCTGTTGCGCGGGCGATTGGCTTATGACCGACCGTGACCGTATCTCTACCCGCCAGCTGAACCGTCTGCGCCGCCGTATCCTGCGGGTGTACGGCACTGCCCGCCGGGAGATGCAGAAGCAGCTCACCGAGTTTCTGGCAAAGTACAAATTACTGGACGAGCACAAGCGGGCGCAGCTGGACGCAGGTGAGATCACCGAGGACGACTACCGCATCTGGCTGCAAAATCAGGTTTTCCAGTCCGATTTGATGCGCCAGAAGCTGGACGGCATCACCCAGACCTGCACCACAGCCCAAGAGACGGCCTACAAGCTGGCCCGGGACGAGCAATACAACATCTTTTCCTTTGGCGCAAACTGGGCGTTCTACGAGCTGGAACAGGCCGCAGGCGTGACGTTCGGCCTGACCCTGTACAACACCGAGGCGGTCAAGCTGCTGCTGAAAGAGAACCCCCGCATGGTGCCCAACAAGCGCATCAAGAGCGAGAGCAACCGCACCTATGACGCACGGGTGTTCAACCGCTACGTCATGCAGGGCATCGTGCAGGGCAAAAGCGTCCACGACATCGCCGTGCAGGCCGTCAACGGCATGGCGGACACGGAGATTCACTGGGCAATGAACAACGCCATCACAGCCCTCACAAGCGCCCAGAACGCCGGGGCTTTGCAGCAGATGCGAAACGCTCAGGCTTTGGGCATCGAGGTCAAAAAGCGCTGGAACTCCACCCACGACTACCGCACCCGTGAGATGCACCGCCTGCTTGACCAGCAGACCGCAGAGCTTGACGAACCGTTCAAGGTCATGGGGTACGAGATACAGCGCCCCGGAGACCCCAACGCCGCCCCGGAGATGGTCTACCACTGCCGCTGTGTGCTGTCCTCTGCGCTGGGCAAGTATCCACGGCAGAATGCAAGGCAAATCGACAACGCGCCTGTTGTCGAGGACAGCGGTAAGGTGGACGAAAAAGGCAGGCCCATCATGGTGCGGGTCAAAAAGACCACGCCCGTCATGGATTATAACGAGTGGTATAAATCCAAAGGCGGCAAGGAGAAAGAACAGATGTGGTGGGCGGAAGATAGAAAACGCAAGAAGGAGGCTGCAAAGCATGAGTGAAGAAAAGCCCTGCAAATTTTGCGAGAACCTTGCATGGTGGAAGGAAAATTCCCCCAAAGGGAAAGACGGCCTTTATACCACGTTTCAAGTCAGCCTTATCACAAAAACGCACAGAAAGGGCGCAGGCGTGTGCGGAACCGTGACACACCGTGCGGGCCAGCTGAATTTCTGCCCTGAGTGCGGACGCGCCTTAAAGAAAAAACGAGAGCCTAGGGGCGAACCATGAAATTCAACTACGACATCAAATTCACCGACAACACCCCGCAGCTGCATGAAGCGCTGGAAGCGTGGGCGGAGCGGGTGCTGACCATCTGGGGCATGAAAGTGCAGGACTATGCCCAGCTGCTTGTGCCTACCGGCACGGCAGACAGTACGGGCATTGATGGTTACGTGGGCGGTGCGCTCAAGCAAAGCCTGACCTTTGCCCTCGACCTTGCAAAAAAGACCGTGACCATCGGCAGCGACCTGTTTTACAGCGTCTACGTTGAGCTTGGCACAGGCGTACACGCCACAAACGGAAATGGACGCAAAACGCCGTGGGTCTGGAAGGACTTCAACGGTAAGTGGCACTTTACCCGAGGCATGGCCCCGCGCCCGTTCCTGCGCCCGGCGGTAGAAGATCACATTGACGAGCTGCGAGAGATCGCGGTGGAAGAAGGAGAAAACAATCTGTGATTGGAAAGGCTCTTATTATTATTGCAATTTTTTCAGCTGTACTGTTTTTATTCTTCTTTTTTTACAGGATAGAGTACGGCAATATGACAAAAGAGGAAAAAGAGGAACGGCTTGAACGCTTTGACAAATATGGGTGGTAGACAAAAAGTTTAAAACTAAATACTCAGCGGTTGGCGCACAGCGTCAGCCGCTTTTTTATGCCGTTTTAGCTCAGTCTGGTAGAGCACCGGACTTTTAATCCGGGGGCCGTGGGTTCAAGCCCCACAGGCGGCACCACACCGGCAGCACGTCCGGAAAATAAACCTTATTGCCAAGCATGGCAGCCCGAGCATGGGCAGAAAGGACTATCACATGGCACTCAAAAGAGCTGACATCCGCACGATTCTGGAGAACCCCGAAACCTCCAACGATGACAAGGCCAAAGCCATTCTGGACGCCCTGCACAAGGAGACGGACGAACTCAAAGACCAGCTGGATGCAGAAAAAACAGCACGCACACAGGCCGAGAAAGACCGCGATGCAGCCAACGGCGGCAAGCAGGCCGCAGAAAAGGCGCTGACCGACTACAAGGCCCAGCAGACCCAGAAGGACACCCGGGCCACGAAAGCAGCGGCATACAAGCAGCTGTTGAAGGACAAGGGCGTACTGGAAAAGCACTTTGACCGCGTTGTAAAAATGACCGGCGCGGACATCGACGCTTTGGAGCTGGACGAGAACGGCAAGGTCAAGGATGCAAAGAAGTTCATGGACAGCCAGAAAGACGTATGGAGCGACTTTGTAGGCACTACGACCACCACCGGCGCAAAGGTGGACACCCCGCCCACCAACACCGGCTCCAAAATGACCAAAGAGCAGATCATCAACATCAAAGACGCAAGCGAACGGCAGGCAGCCATTGCGGCCAATCCTGAAGCGTTCGGGCTTGCAGCAAAGGAGTAACACATGGCAGCACCCGCAAATCTTACCACCGCTTCCCAGATCACTACCTCTATCCGTGAGGTCGATTTCGTCACGCAGTTCCAGAAGAACTGGGACGCTCTGCGCACCATTCTGGGCATCATGCGCCCCATCCGCAAGGCCCCCGGCACCAAGCTGATTTCCTATAAGGCCACCGTTGACGGCGGCCTGCAGGGCGGCACCGCCGTGGGCGAAGGCGAAGACATTCCCCTGACCAAGACCAAGGTCGAGCCTGTGGCCTATGACGATATCGAGCTCGGCAAGTGGGCAAAGGCCGTTTCCATCGAAGCCGTCACCAAGTACGGCGCAACTGTGGCCGTGGAGCGCACTGACACCGCTTTCCGCAATGAGCTGCAGAAGAAGGTTCTGACCGACTTCTACACCTTCCTCAAGACCGGCAAGCTGGTGGGCACCCAGAAGACCTGGCAGCGTGCTCTGGCTATCGCAAAGGGCGCAGTCCTGAAGCGCTTTGCCAACGACAATCTGGACGTGACAGGGGTCGTGGGCTTCGCCAACATCATGGACTTCTACGACTACCTGGGCGATAAAGAAATCACCGTTCAGACCGAGTTCGGCCTGAACTACGTGAAGAACTTCCTCGGCTACAGCACCCTCTTCCTCCTGCCTGATGCTTACATCGAGCAGAAGAAGGTGATCGCCATTCCCGTGGAGAATATCGACCTGTACTACGTTGACCCCGCAGACCGCGACTATGCCACCATGGGCGCAAACTACACCGTTTCCGGCGAGACCAATCTGCTGGGCTACCATACCGAGTACAACTACAAGAACGCCACCACCACCAACTACGCCATCATGGGCATGAAGCTGTGGGCAGAGTACCTGGACGGCATCGCAGTCGTGACCGTCGGCACGTCCAACACCGAGCCCGCCGTGGCCGCCGTTTCCGACGGGCGCTAAAGAGAGGTGACTTTCCATGACCGTCCCCGAGCTGTGCAGATACACGCACAATTTTTTTGACCGGGAGGACGACCCCATTGCCGGGGAGTTTACCTTTGAGCCGGACACCGTGCCCGCCGGAGTGGTCCCGGGGCAGTATTTCCTTGTGTGCGGATCCATCTTCAACAATGGCGTGCACAAGGCCGGGGACGGCGACCTCACCGCCGAAACCTTCACCGGGACGGTGCAGCCCATGCGAGTGCCGCCTGACTTCGTGGCGCTGGCTGAAAAAATCGACGCATACGATAAGGCGCTCCCGGCAGGCGGCGTGTATGTGTCCCAGTCCTTTGCAGGCTGGTCCGGCACGATGGCTACAGGCACGGACGGTCTGCCCGCAGACGGCAAGACCCGCTATAAATCCGAGATCAATCAGTGGAGGAAGATGTGACATGGTTACTCCGTTCACTGCATCCACCGTGATGCAGGGCTTTACCAAAAAATACTGCTTTCAGACACGCAGCTATGAGCCTGACGGCGTGGGCGGCTTTGTGTCCAGTTGGACGGACGGTCCCGAGTTTGAAGCCGTGGAGCGCCACGACACCACCGTGGAAGCACAGGTGGCAGAGCAGGCAGACACGGCATCTACTTACACGCTGCTTGTGGGCACGGGCGTGCCGCTGGCTCTCCCGGACTACATCAAGCGGGTAAGTGATGGACAGACCTTCCAGATCACCAGCGCAGCAGACGAAGGAAAAGCCCCACCGGAATCCGGCATGGGTCTGCGGGCCGTCAAGTGCAAAAAGGCGGTGCTGCCGTAATGGGACCGTCTGAGAGCATCAACAGGGCGCTGAATACGTTTTTCAACGGCTTTGGCATCCCGGGCTATCTGGAAGATAACATTCCTCCCACCGCTTCCCTGCCCTATCTGACCTACAAGCCCACCATCCCCGGCGGGTGGAACGAGTCCACCAGTTTCCATGCCCGGCTGTGGTACCCGAGCAAGGGCGGCAGGGCCCCCATCCTGCAAACCGAAGATACGATCAGCGCGGCCCTCGAGGACAGCACAACGCTTTCCTGTGAGGGCGGCGCTATTCTTTTGCAAAAAGGCACCCCGTGGGCACAGCCCCTCGACAACCCGCCTGAAGGGTACCTGTGCGAATACCTCAACTTTGAAATCACGCAATTTTGCGAGTAAAGGAGCAATATGGCAAGAAAATTTTCCAGAATTTCGCAGGAAGCGTTCAAATCCATGCAGTTCAATTCCGGGATCGTGGTCAACAAGTTTGACGTGACCGGCAAGACCGAAGTGCAGGACGCAGACATCATCACCGCCACGACCGGCGGTATCACCGCGACCTGCAAAGCGAACTTCACCGATCTGGGTAATGACGTGGACAACGCCAAGAAGAACACCGCAGAGCTGATGCAGATCGAGGACTACGACTGCACGCTGGCTTTTACGGCCCTGAACGCCACAACGGACGTTATCAAGCTGGCGCTGGGTGCTGCGGATGTGAGTGACAAGAAGGTCACGCCCCGCATGACGCTGGATGCCACCGCCAGCACTGGCGACTTCAAGGACATCTGGTGGGTTGGTGATACCATCGATGGAGGTTTTGTGGCCGTCAAGCTGATGAACGCCCTCTCCACCGGTGGCCTGTCCCTCAAGACCACCGACAAGGGCAAGGGCAATCTGTCCGTCACCCTGACCGGCTGCCCCCGGATGGGCGACGACGCCGTGCCTATGGAGTGGTACTACAGCCCCAAGGCCGCAGCATAAGGAGGACGCAGTATGAAAACCCTGAACCAGATGAACGAAACCGAATTTCTGCGCCGCTGCTGGCTGATTGCGGACGCTGTGTCTGATCTTCTGGAAAAATCCAAAGTGGCAGAGCTGCGCAAGGCTATGCCGGTGCTGACCGGCAAAGAGACCGAGGAAGAGCTGGAGCAGAAGAAGTCTGCACAGGCTAAGAAGAACGTCAAGGCCATGTGCAAGGCCTTGCTGTTCGATAATGCCGAATCCACGGCAAAGTTGCTGCCCTTGCTGTATGAGCCGGACGTGGACGAGGACGGAAACCCCGAAACCATGACCCCGTTCAAGACCATGCGCGTCATTACCGCTACCGTGGAGGATAAGGACGTGCTGGATTTTTTGTCATCGTTGGTGAAGTTGGCGCAGACGGATATCGGCGCTTAACCTCCACCATCCGGCTAGACATGCTGCACCTGGTCGGCAAACCGTACATTGTACAGCATTGCATCATCGCATCGCGGCAGGAGCAGCTTGCGCTCAGCTATCAGGCGTACATGACGGACGCTCTGGCGGGCCTTACAGGCGCAGAAGAGCGGTGGTACGACATGGTGGCTGGGCTTGTGGAAAACCGCCCACAGCCGCCGCAGCCGTCCGCTGATGAAGTGATAGCACGCATTAAAAATGGCCTGAACGGGGGTGATGGAACCTGAAACTTTTTGAATTGAGCGCAACCCTCGGGCTGGACGACAGCGCCTACCGACAGGGCGTAGAGGAGGCGAAGTCCCAGACTAAGGCTGCTGTCTCCACCATGATGAAGGATTATAACCGGCTGTACAGTGAGGTCATTCACCTTACGGCGGCCTACCAGAAATCACGGAAAGAGACCGGGGAAACCTCCAAAGAAACTAAGGAATTTGCCCAGAAGCTGAAAGAAGCTCAGGCCCAGCTCAATACCACGGCGCAGGGCTTGAGGACGGCGGAAGCGTACATGAACAGCTTTGGGGAAGCCGCCTCAGGGTCCGGCAAATCTATGGCTTCCGCCATGACCAAAGCGCAGCTTTTGTCCTCTGCGATTCAAAAAATCGCATCCGTTGCCGTTTCTTTTGGCGAAAAGGTTTTGCAGTCTGGTATTGATTACAATATGCAACTGGAAACGTATCAGACGGCATACACAAACCTGATGGGCAGCGCAGAAAAAGCCAGCGCATTCTTGCAGCAGCTCCAGCAAGACGCGGCACGCACGCCTTTCAATATGGAAGCGCTTGTGCAAGCAAACCAGTATTTGCTTGGTGCCGGTGAAAACGCAGATTACAGCCGCAAGACGATTCTTGCGTTGGGAGACGCGGTAAAAGCAACAGGCGGTGGCAACGATGAGCTGAACCGCATGGCACAAAACCTTCAGCAGATCGCCAACGTTGGCAAAGCGTCCGCTGTGGATATCAAGCAGTTTGCTTTTGCAGGCATCAACATCTATCAGGTGTTGGCAGACTACACGGGCAAGTCCATTCAGGACGTGCAGAGCATGACCATCACTTATGATGTGTTGACGCAGGCGTTGCAGGCTGCTGCCGAAGAGGGCGGGCGCTATTACAACGCTATGGACACCCAAAGCCAGACCTTAAGTGGCCGCCTGACTACGCTGGAAGACAACGCAAAACAGCTCGCCGCAGCGCTTACGAGCAACTTTGCATCTGCATTTGGCCAGCTGGTGAGCGAAGCAAACGAGCTCGTCGTTGCCATGAAAGACGGATGGGACACGGACGGATTTCAGGGAATGATGGCCGCCGCCGCCGAATCCGTCCCCCAGCTGGAAGGCGTTGCAAATGCTCTTGCGTGGATCCATGAAAACGCCGATGTCCTTATCCCGATTCTTACAACGCTTGGCACTGCATTCCTCTACGCAAAAGTATATGCGGGTGCAGAAGGATTGCTTGGCGCAATTACCGCGCTGCTGAATCCAACAAACCTTATTATTGCCGGGTTGGGTTTGCTTGCCGGCGCTCTTGTCACAGCTTACACACAGTGCGAGCCATTCCGTAACGCCGTAAATGGAGCTTTTTCTACGCTCAGCTCTGTCGCAGGCGATGCGATCAACTGGACTGTGGAAAAAATCCACGACCTGATTTCGGCAGTTTCCGGTGCCATTGCGGCACTGAATGCTCTAAAAAACGGCGAGGGATGGGAAGCCGCAAAAAACGCGTATACCAGTGCTTACCAACAAAAGCAAAACGGTTACAGCGCAAAAAAATGGGCCAACGACCACGCCTATATGGAGTGGGACGAGAATGACGGTTGGGTAACAAAGGGAACCTCCAACGGAAATCCCGGAAACGGAACAAGCCGCCCGAGGGCCTTTAAAAATTCTGACGTAAACAGCGGATTAACGTTTGGCGGCAGTGGTTCTTCCACCGGCAAAAAATCCGGTTCCAAGTCCACCACCGAAACGGTCATTTCGTCCATCTCCAGCACGGCTACAACCACCGCACAAAATGCGCTGGGCACTGTGACCACCAGCATCCAGACCCTTACCGAAAAGGTCAAGGACAGCGCGGGCAGCATCAAAGACCGCATCACCGAGACCACCACCACGACCGGCAAGGAGATGGTGAACGGCGTCGCCACGACCTTTAAGCAGGTCGAGACCAAAGTAAATGGCACCGTCACAAAGGTCACAAAGACCTATGACGACATGTCAAAAACGCTGCTGGGCACTTTTACAAATGTCTCAGAAACCACCTTTAACGGCATCACCACAAAGGTGCAACAGGCGGTGGAAAAGTACGCGGACGGCAATGAACATATCAAGAAAACCGTCACCGAGACCGGGCAGCGCATCGGCGAGAACGGCGCGGAAACCTACGAGAAGATCATCACCTACATCGACGGCATCCAAGACAAAGTGACGGAGACCTCCAACGAGATCGACAAGAGCGTGAAGGGCACCCAGAGCCGCATTGACCAGCAGCTGAGCGAGGCTTCCGGTCAGCTGGACAAGGGCATTTTCGGGCTGGTAAAGAACACCTTCAAAGACGCCAAAAACGGCGACTGGGGCGGTCTCGCTCTGGATTTTGTCAATCTGATCTGGGGCGAAGTGTCGCAGGAGCAGCGCGACGTGATCTCTAAGTGGCTCGCGGACGCGCTGGGTGCTATCAATGAGGGCTATTCGGGCGGCGGCATTGGCAAGGCGTTTGATATCTTCCAGAAGCTTTTTTCTGACGGTGGAGTAAAATCCGATATCGACGGCGTGACCAATTCGGTCAAGGCATTCAGCGAGATCATCGACGGCCTCGCAAAGTCCGGCGGTGTGGGCGGCGCTCTGGGCAACATCGTGCAGGGATTCAGCGGCATGGCGGGCGGCATCACGTCTGCGCTGGGCACGATCGTGTCCTTCGTTGCAGCAAATCCCATTCTTGCCCTGATCCTGGGCGTTGGCGCTGTCGCTGGCGGCATCGGCCTTGCCATGTGGATGGACAAGAAGAATAATCAGAAGCCTGTCAGCCACTACCAGAGCCCCTTTGACAAAACCGGCATGTATGACAGTCTGGGCACCTTCTCCACCCGTGCGGCCCTGCAGTACCGCGTCACCGGCCAGCAGTCCGTCGTTGACCGGCAGACCAGTATTCTGGAACGCATTGAAGGGATGCTGGACGAGCATCTGCCCGACATCGGCAAGGGTCAGGTGGTCATGGATTCCGGTGAGCTGGTGGGCGCACTGTCGCCCCGCATGGCGACCAATGTCGATGCACGCATTGGTGTGACCGTGACACGGAAAGCGAGGGGTGTGTAAATGGCAAAACTTCTGGGCGCAAAAATCGGAGACTACCACACCCTGAACGACTGGGGGCTGTATCTCAAGGTTGGCAGCCCTAAAATCGGCGCGGCAGAACCGGAAGAATACCTTGTGCAGGTCACCGGATCTGATTCACTGCTGAACCTGACCACATGGGACGATGGCAAGGTGCACTATAAAAAGCGCACCATCACCATGGAGCTGCTATGCAACGCGCCAAAAAGCAAGTGGCCTTACATTGAAAGTACCATTGCCAATGCCATTCATGGTAAGTGGCTGCAGTGCCGCTTTGATGAAGACCCGGCGTGGTACTGGGAAGGGCTGTGGAAAGTCACACCCTCCCGCGACCGGCTTTCCAGCACCTTTACCATCACCGGCACTTGCAACCCCTTCAAGCGCAGCGTCTACGATGGCACCAACGACTGGCTGTGGGACGATTTCAACTTTGAGTATGATATTGTGCGCAACTACACGGATATCCCGCTCAAGGCAAACGAGGACGTTCAGGTGTCCATCACCGGTGCACCGCGTGCGGCCGGAATCTACTTCAAGCGCAGCGAGGATGCTGCCAACATTGCGGTGTCCCTCAATGGCTTTGAGGTAGGCATTCTGGCCAAGTCCACCGACTGGCAGTATATCGAGGGGCTTACTATGCCAGATGGTGTAGTGGGCACCCTCGTTTTTGCTGCATCGGCAGACTGCAGCATCAGCATCAAGTATTTGGGGGCAAGCCTATGAGCTACAAAGTATATGCTGGTGTGCAGACGGATGTAGACACATGGGAAACCAAAGTGTGTATCCATGATATCAGTGATATTACCGACACCAAAAAGCTCATCAGCCCAACGCTGACCCGAGAGGTGGGCAAGGCCGGTTCTTTCGAGTTCACCTTACCGCTTGGCAACGTGGCACACTCTGCACTGCAAAAGCTGCGCACTACGGTAGAAGTGCAGCAAGATGGCGTTTCCATCTGGCAGGGCCGCCCCATGAACCATGAACAGGACTTTTTGATGCGCCAGAAAATCTACTGTGAGGGGGAGCTTGCATATCTGAATGACAGCGGCATTGCGCCGTACACTGCAAAAAATGTGAGCTTTTCGCAATTTCTGGAATGGATCTGCGATAACCACAACGCCCAGGTTGACGCTTATAAGGCTTTCACTCCCGGCAAGGTGCAGATGGACATCCCCATGATCGTGCCCTATATCGACGGCGGAAAAGTCGTGCAGGTGGGCTACAGCTACGATTCTGATGGAGATTACATTTACCATTGGGGAATCGTAGATCCTGTGGATGGAAAAACAAACATTTTCTATGAGGAAACAGAATTCCAAGAAGCTTCCTGTCTGAGCTGGAAAATCGGGGAAGAGCATAGTGCGAACGGTCGCATCATTTCTCGCATCGGCAAAAACAATTTCCGCGTGCAGCTGTTTGCAACCTATGCAAATGGCAAAACGTATGATGCGGCGGTCGAAGTAAAAAAAGCCGAAATCGTTTGCGGTACCTGCAACAAGGATTTTGGCACGTACTCCATTTATAGCATTGAGCAGGCATCCAAATCCAAAACCTTTAAAATCACCGAGCAAAACGGGGGATACAGTCTCGCAATCAACGGCAAGACCGACTCCCGCTTTTCGTTTGATGTCAAGGAGCCTACATACAGCTTTGGAGACGGAAAAAACTACGGCGTTACATGGGACATCTTGCAGAGCGAGCTGGTGGAAAAGTACGGTGGATACTTAGTGCTGCGCCATGCAGAGGATCCAAACGGAAAACCGCGCCGGTATCTAGACTATCTGCAGGCGATCACCGATAAAAACCGCCAGACGGTGGCCTTTGGAACGAATCTGCTGGACCTGACCAACTACGTCAAGGCAGAGGATATCTACACGCGAGTGATCGCGGTGGGTGCCAGAAAAAAAACATGGCTTGTTTTTTCGTGGGGCGAAACCATCACAGAAACCGCAAACGATCTGGCCGCACAAAAGCTTTTTGGCATCATCACAAAAGTGATCTTTATTGAAGGCATCGAAAGCACGCCGCAGTCTCTGCTGGATGCGGCGGAGGAAGAGCTTTCCAAAAATCTGCGCTATCTGAACGGCATGACGGTCAAAGCGGTTGACCTGAAGGACGCTGGCATTGATGTAAGTCGAATTACGATTGAAAAGCAAACTCACATTTTCTCTGCACCGCATGGTGTAGATACCTGGCTGCTGTGTTCCAAACTTGTTGAGCCGTTGGATTCGCCGGATAAAAAGGAGTTTACCTTTGGCACTGAGTTTTCCAGCATCAGCGACCTGCAGGCTTTGAGCGCCCGCAAAGCGTCCGATGCTTACGATTTGAGTCGATCGCTCAAAGGGTACGTGTCAGGCTGATGAGGCAGGAGGTGTTTTATGGACAAAACTTTTGATGAAGCCATTGCGGGGATCCGCAAGGCCGAGCGCGGCGTAGAAGTCCGCGAGGACATCGCGCAGGGCATGGAGTATGTCAAGCAGTGCGCCGAGGAAGTGACCGGGCAGCAGCAGGCTGCTTTGCAGGCCGCTCAGACGGCCACCGGTGCAGCTGAAACCGCTACAAAAAAAGCTGCAGCAGCTGCAGAGAGCAAAAGCATGGCCCAGACCGCCGCCTCCAGCGCAGCCAAAAGCGCGCAGTCAACGTCCAAAGACGCAACGAGCGCGGCGAGCTCTGCCGCTTCTGCCAAAGCCAGCGCGGACAGAGCTGCGGCCGTTGTAAGCACTGATAAGACCTTGACCGCTGATGGTGCCCCGGCTGACGCAAAGGCTGTAGGCGACGCGCTGAAAGGCACGATAAGCTCGGACGCTGTAAAGTCCTTGATTGCGGACGCTCTGGCGGAAGACCACACGAAAATTAAATTTTGGATTTCGGAAGATTCAACCAGCCCTGCCGCCCTGTTTGGCGGCACATGGGAGCAGATCGCACCGGAGCGCGTGCTGATGGGTGCCAGCAGCAGCCACGCAGCAGGCACTACTGTGAAAGCCGGACTGCCGAACATCACAGGTACGGCCAATGGCGGCGTGCTGTCTATCAGTAAACCAAGCAGTAATGGAGCTTTTGGAGCCACGGAGTACACCAGCAATTACTCATATCATGATGGCGAAGGCTCTTTACTGAGAATGTACAACCGCACTTTTGATGCGTCGAAGTCCAATGCGATCTACGGCGCAAGCAGCACCGTGCAGCCCGCCGCCTACTATGTTTACATCTGGCACCGCGTGGCGTAATGGAGGAGGAATGAAACATGAAGATCATTGACGAAAACGGTGCAGCCATTGAGAACCCTGACCTGACGCTTGGGTATCTGGTGGACGACACCGAGCCGGTGGAGCACCCTGCCGTGGAAGGCGTGGATGAGCAGTGGCACTGGGAGACTGTGGCAGAGTATCCGAACGGCGGCAAGGACGTGAAGAAAATCATCGACGTGCCGGGCGTGACTGCGCAGGCCGCATGGACTGAACAGGTACCGGTGCAGAGATACCTCCGCTATACGGAAGAAGAATTGGCCGCGCAGGAAGAAGCCCGCAAAAAGGCCGAAGCCCGGGACAAGCTGCCGGAGACGGTGGAAGCACTGCAAAAGGAAAACGAGATGCTCAAGCAATGCTTGCTTGAAATGAGCGAGATTGTTTATGCATAAAATCACACAAAAATTAGAAAGGTTGGTACGTATGATGGCAATGTTATGGGCACAGGAGATCATGTCTGCTGAGACTGTGGAGGACGCAAAGGCTCTGTATGAGCGCTGCCCCCGCCTGCTGAAGGAGAAGGTGAAGGCAATTCTTATCAAGAGCGGCTTTGAAGAGATCACCCAGTAAGGAGAACACTATGGCTGAAATCATGGATGTATCCCGGCATCAGGGCACGATCGACTGGGAGAAGGTCAAGGCAAGCGGCAAGGTGGACGGTGTGATGATTCGCGCCATGGGCAACAGCGCAGAGGGCCGACCCAGTGCCCCCTACACTGACCCTCAGTTTGCCCGCAATTACGCCGAGTGCAAACGGCTGGGCATCCCCTGCGGCGTGTATGGCTACTTCAAGGCGGTCAACCGGGAGCAGGCCGACAAGGAGCTGGCCTACTTCA
>ERZ1026854.724-NODE-724-length-22664-cov-4.920474_pt1 | contig 22664 bp, 18 predicted proteins | sample MGYA00380157_ERZ1026854 | MGnify/ENA primary metagenome ERZ1026854 (study PRJEB33269, sample SAMEA4719793) | human gut metagenome | biome: human-associated habitat; feature: organic feature; material: feces | place: Cameroon | collected 2013-10 ... | reverse complement strand
ACGGCGGCACGGGAACAATGGCAGATGTCACAGGTGTTCCCGCAGGCGCATATACGCTCCCCGCAAACGGTTTCACGGCACCTGCCGACAAGCAGTTCAAGGGCTGGTCAACCGGTGCTTCAGGCGCGGTAATCGAGGGTACAACATATAACGTTACAGGCGATGTTACATTATATGCAATCTGGGAAGCTAAGCCTCATACACATACATACAGTACAGAATGGTCAACCGACGAGACAAACCATTGGCACGAGTGCACCTGCGGAGATAAGAAGGACGTAGCGGCACATACATATGACAACGCCTGCGACACGACCTGCAACGTCTGCGGCAAGACAAGAGAAACAAGTCATGGCTTCGGTAGTGAATGGTATAAGAATTCTGAGAAGCATTGGCACGAATGTGCTGTATGTCACACAAAGAAGGATGAGGCACCTCACGTTTATGACAACGACTGTGACACGACCTGCAACGTCTGCGGCGCGGTGAGAGAAATAACTCATAGCTACGGCGAGGCTTGGTCAAGCGACGAAACAAACCATTGGCACGAGTGCTCCGTCTGCCACACAAAGAAGGATGAGGCACCTCATACATATGACAACGCCTGCGACACGGCCTGCAACGTCTGCGGCAAAACGAGAGAAATAACTCATAGCTACGGCGAGGCTTGGTCAAACGATGAAACAAATCATTGGCACGAATGCTCCGTCTGCCATACAAGGAAAGACGAAGCGGCTCATACACCGGGCGCAGAGGCAACGGAGACAACGGCTCAAGTCTGCACGGTATGCGGATATGTTATAAAAGCTCCTCTTGGTCATACACACAGACCGACCATTGTAAAGAGAGTTGAACCCACCTGCGAAAAGGCGGGCAACATTGAGCATTATAAATGCTCCTGCGGCAAGCTCTATTATGATGCGGCAGCGACAAAAGAGATAACAAACGCTGCAAAGATCATTCTCTCCGCAACCGGTCACACACGCGGAGGTGATTGGAAAACTTCAGAGATTTATCATTGGCACGAATGTGCTGTCTGCGGAGAAAGAATGGATACGGCGTTCCACAGAGCCGGCGCAGAAGCAACCGAAACAACTCCTCAGACTTGCGCTGTCTGCGGATATGTTATGAAGGAAGCGCTCGGTCATACACATTCGTTCACAGAGAAGAATACGGACGCAAAATATCTTAAATCCGCTGCAACCTGCAGCGCAAGCGCAGAATATTATTATTCATGCTCCTGCGGCGAAAAGGGAACGGAGACTTTCAAGTCGGGTGAAAAGCTCGCTCACAATTTCAAGACGGAATGGTCGAGTAACGGCGAAAAGCATTGGCACGAATGTTCTCTTTGCGGAGAAAAGAAAGAGGAATCCTCTCATAGCTTCGAATGGAAGATTGACAAAGCGGCAACCGCAACAGAAGCAGGCTCAAAGCACGAAGAATGCACAGTCTGCGGCTTCAAAAAGGACGCTGTGACAATCGAGCCGACAGGCACAACAACGACAACCCCGGTCCAGACGACAACAGGCGGCACGACAGAGACACCTGAAAAGTCAGGCAATGCATGGATACTTATAGTTGTTGTGGAGTCGCCGTCCTCGGCGGAGGAGCCGCAGCAGCGGTAGTTGCCGTCAAGAAGAAAAAAGAAAACTGACAATCGAACACCGGATAATTGAACAATTGAGAAAACCCCAAATAGCCCCCGTAGAAATACGGGGGCTTAATTTGTAAAGGGAAAAGAGAAAACGACTGCCGAAACAAGCAAAATCGATGGCATTGTTCATTCCGGGCTATATACCGACGATGAGCACCCCGCCTCTATCGGCGATCTGACCGGCTATCTTGCGGAAAACGGAATGGAAGCGCATCGCATGTTGTGAGCGATGAGAACGACCCGCAAACGGTCAGGTTGCGCGTCCTTTCCGATGTCAGACCGACAGAAACGGCAATAAACGTGCCGTCCACCCCAAAGGACTATTATCTTTACGTGTTCAATGATATTTTCTTGTCATAAAATACAGATCCGCCTGCGGTGCAGGAGGATTTTTGCTTTTCGGGAGCTTCGGCGGCAAAAGGGCATGTTGAACTTGTGAGCAATCTATGATATAATAAAAACCTGAAATTTGCAAAAATTATTACACATTTTCGGTTTTTTCGGTACTTATATTTATGAAGAGACGTGAAATCATCGGAAAGGAGGATGGAGGTTGAGTAGCGGTGAGAAGAGAATGTCAGCTGATGACGAAAAAATAGTTGATCTTTATTGGGGACGCGATGAAAGAGCGATTGAAGAAACCGATAAGAAGTACAGAGGATATCTGTTTTCCGTTGCGAGAAACATTCTGGGCAACAGTCATGACTGTGAGGAGTGCCTGAGCGATACATATTTCGGCGCATGGAACGCAATTCCGCCGGAGAGACCGAATGTTCTTAAAGCGTTTTTGACTGTCATCCTGCGCAGAGCGGCGATAAAACGCTATCGCCTGAATACGAAAAAGAGCAAAGTACCGTCCGAAATGACGGTCTCTCTTTCCGAGCTCGAGGATTTTGTTTCCGGAGACGGAGACGCTTGCGACAGATTTGTCGGCGAGAGGCTTGGGCATATCATCAGCGGGTTTATCCGAGGACTTCCCGAGCGCAGGCGTTTTATATTCATGAGCAGATATTATATTTCAGAGTCGATTGACGAAATTGCACGTGAACTGGGGCTGAGTCGTTCCATGATAAACAAGGAGCTTGCCGAAATAAGGGCTCAGCTCAAAGAAAAGCTTGAAAGCGAGGGGTATTCCATATGAACAAAAGCGAATGGTATGATGGACTGAACAACATTGACGCAGGGATTGTCGAAGAATACATCGAAGAGAAGAAAAGGCTTGCTGTGCTGAGAAAAAAGAAAAACAGATGGCTGAAAATCGGAGCTGTTGCGGCGTGTTTTGCGGTTATTCTCTGTTCGCTCATTCCTTTAATTTCAAACCGAATAGAAGAAAAGCCCTTCCGTTTGCCGACGGATATTGACAATATCGTATGGGCAAAAAACGGGGAAGATGAGCCTTCATTGGAGTTTTCGCTATGGAACGGATGGCGTATGAATTATTTTTTGGGTGACGCTTTGGATAAGGCGGCTGACGGACAGTATTTTGCATTGCGCGTCACCAAAAGTGACTTTGACGACTTTATATATGATGGAAAAACGGCAAAAGAGCGCCGAATCGAAATAAAAGAAAAATATAAGTCTGTTGATGTACTGGAACAACTTTTGAAGGAAGGCGACGCGCTTAAATACGGAGAGCGGCTTTATACAGACGGTACGCCGGAAGGGGAAAAGTGGACAGAGGAATTCTTTAATGAGAGAACTGAATTTTACGGTTGTGAGCTGCTTTCGACTTATATAGTCGGTGGCGAGTTCGACAGAGAAGGCGTCTGCGTGGCAATTGACAGTGCAAGTACAGAGATAAAGCAGCTTGAAAAAATCCTGCGTGATGCCGAGACGGCATACGGAACGAGCTATCTGAAAGCTACGGAAAAAGCCTTTGCGGACGCCGGCATATGCGCCATAATAAAGAACGGCAGACTTTTTGTGTTCGTAACCCGCAAGCAACTTGCAGAGCTTGATATACCGGAGAAGGAGAAATATGAGTTGAGCCTTGCCAACCGCAGAAGCTATGAGCACGAGAAAGGCGATGTACCGACGCTTGCAAATAACGTCACGGGCTTTTCGCTCGGAAAAATCGAAATTCAGACCTTTGACGGCTCGTCCCCTCGCCCCGAAAGCGACGGCGAGCTTATTGACAAGCTGAACGCACTGATAAGAGCGGGTGAATTCGATACGGACAGAATATGCATAACAGTCATGAGCCGGAAGGCACTGACAAGGGGATTTTTTTCGGAAATGAATTGCGAAACGGTTGACGTGACGCGAAAATATCGCACAGCGGCTTTCAATTGGCTGACCGTAAAATACGAAAACATAAGTCCCGAAGCCCTCAGGGATATATCAAACGCAGATGAAGTGACATCAATCACAATATATGTTGTCCCGGATTCCGATATACCGTGTTCCGAATAACCGACAATATACCAAAACAGCCGCCCGTTTTCCGAAACGTGGCGGCTGTTATTGTGTGGAATTACGCAAGACCTAAAATGTCATGACGTCGTGGGTTCGGCAAAAGGGAAAGCCTGCATTTTATGCTTGAAAAAGTCGGGAAAATACTGTATAATAAAGGCGCGGCGGAATGTTTCGGTTCCGCAGAGTGAAAAACAGCGAGGAGAGACAGGCAAATGTCCAAAAATCCGTTAAAGAACATAAGCGGCGAGAAAATACGTCGTCAATATTTCAACGTAGTATTATTCGGTATGGCTTTTACAGTTGTTATGGTGCTTTACGGAATGGCAATAAACGAGATTATATTTTCCGCAGAAAACTTGCAAAAGCCGGATTTTTCAAGCATTATAAGCATCATTCCGGAGTTTCTGACCGGTATGTTCTGTGTTCCGGCGGTGCTTTCCGTTATAAACAGACTTTGCCGCTTCGGAAGGGTCGTCTGCGTGTTGAACGATGACGGCATACATTACAAAAAAGGACTTATCGCATGGAATGATATCGTCGGAATAGAATATAAATTCTTGCTTTTCGGAAAGCACGACCCCGACGCCGTGCCGTATTATATAACCGAGCTTTGCTTTTGCTATGCAACCGTCCATACGAGGAGCGGAAGCGTTGACATTTTTCACGCTCCTTTTTATATGCTTGGTCGCGTGAAAAAATATCGCCCGGAAATTGACGCAAAAATGTCGCGCGCGAATATCCGGCTGATTATAAAGTATGTGATTGCGATAATGCTTGTCGTAGCGCTTTCGGATTTTCTCATCTCCAAAATGTGACCCGGGAGAAAAAGCATAATGTATAAGGGAATATTCCGGAGAACTTTGAATCGTGGATGGAAGCCTGCCCGGATTTGCAGAAAGATTTTATGTGACGCCGACGGCGTGCCGACGGAGTCTTTTGTCGATTTCAGCGCAAAGTCGGGCGATAATTTCAATCATAAAGCGGAATGGGAAAGGCTGAGCCGTAGCGTTACAGACGGCTCGTCGCATTACCGTGCGCTCTCATTCGACTGACGGCGGGAAGCTCGAATGGTTAAATGACGGAAAGAAAATCTCACAAACTTGACGTAGGACTTGAAAAACGGTATTTTTTTCTGATACAATTTACTGTTCAGGCTGAAAATTCCGGCAATTGAAAAATAATAAAAAGAAAATATAAAAGAGAAGGTCATTGGGTAATGAAAGAAAAACAGAAGATAAATGCGGAGATACTTGTCGGTGAACGCGCGCTTTTCGGCGCGCACGACCTCGTCATAACCGACACAATATTTGCGGACGGCGAATCGCCTCTCAAAGAAAGCCATGATATTGAGCTTTACGGCAGTATGTTCAAATGGAAATATCCGCTTTGGTATTCGAAAAATATTTCCGTGCGGGATTGCACGTGGTTTGAAATGGCGAGAGCGGGCGTCTGGTATACGGATAACATAACCGTCGGAAATTCGGCGATTGAAGCGCCGAAGAACTTCCGCAGGTGTCACAACGTCGCTTTGACGGATGTTTCGTTTCCGAATGCCGCCGAAACGCTCTGGAGCTGTGACGGCATCACGATGAAGAACATAACCGCCAAGGGCGATTATTTTGCCATGAACAGCGAAAACATGAATATCGACGGGCTCACGCTTTACGGAAATTATTCATTTGACGGCGTGCGGAATGTCGAGATAAGAAATTCGCACCTGCTTTCAAAGGACGCATTCTGGAACAGCGATAACGTGACGGTTTATGACTCGTTCATCTCGGGCGAATATCTCGGCTGGAACGCCAAAAATCTCACGCTTATAAACTGTACGGTTGAGAGCCTTCAGGGAATGTGCTATATAGATAATCTTGTTATGAAAAATTGCAAGCTGCTGAACACGACTCTCGCTTTTGAATATTCAACAGTTGACGCGGACATAGTCGGCAGGGTCGACAGTGTTCTCAATCCTTCCGGCGGGACAATCACTGCGGACGAAATCGGCGAGCTTACCGTCATGCCGGACAGAGTTGACCCGGAAAAGACAAAAATAATTTTCAGGAAAAAGGTGACTGTATGAATTACGATTTTGACAAGGTCACGGACAGAAGAAACACAAATTCTCTGAAATGGGACGTCGGAGAAGGCGTTTTACCGATGTGGGTTGCCGATATGGATTTTGAAGCGGCGCCCGAAATCCGCGCCGCGCTGCAAAACCGCGTCGGACACGGAATTTTCGGTTACACCGTGATACCGGATGAATGGTATTCCGCTTATATCGGCTGGTGGAGTCGACGTCATCATTTTGAAATTGAAAAGGACTGGCTGATTTTCTGCACGGGCGTTGTCCCCGCGATATCAAGCATTGTCCGCAAGCTGACGACGCCGAATGAAAACGTTCTCATTTGCACGCCGGTATATAATATATTTTTTAATTCGATAATCAATAACGGTTGCCGCGTTTTGGAATGTCCTCTTGTCTATGACGGGGATAAATATGAAATTGACTTTATCGACCTTGAAAAGAAGCTCTCCGACCCGCAGACAACCCTGATGATACTCTGTAACCCTCACAATCCCGTGGGCAAGATATGGGGAAGAGAAACGCTTGCGGAAATCGGCAGGCTGTGCGATAAGCACAATGTGACCGTTATCTCCGATGAAATACATTGCGATCTGACCGCGCCCGGAAAAGAATATATCCCGTTTGCGTCGGTTTCCGAAACCTGCAAAAATATCAGCATAACCTGCGTTGCGCCGACGAAGGCTTTCAACATTGCAGGACTGCAAACTTCGGCGGTGATTGTTGCAGAGCCGTTTTTGCGTCACAAGGTGTGGCGCGCGCTCAACACGGATGAAATTGCGGAGCCGAACGTTTTTGCCGTCGACGCGGCGATAGCCGCATTTACAAAGGGCGAGAATTGGCTTGACGCTTTGCGGGCATACATTCATAAAAACAGGCAGATTGTCACCGGATTTCTTGAAAGCAATCTCAGCGAGCTGAAACTCGTCTCCGCAGAGGCGACGTATCTTCTCTGGATAGATTGTTCCGCAGTGACGGATGACAGCGTCGGATTTACGGAGTTTCTGCGCAGGGAAGCGGGGCTTTATCTCTCCGACGGCGCAGAATACGGCGAGACCGGAAGGAAATTTGTCCGTATGAACATTGCCTGCCCGATATCAACGCTACGCGACGGGCTTTCAAGACTGAAAACCGGAACGGAGAAATATAAAGACAGCAGGCTGAAATAATATTTATAAAAATAAAAAATCCTTGACGTTGTCAAGGATTTTTTGTATTATCCGAAGGGTTGCTTTCAGGGTGCTGTATTGATGAAATCATCGGGCGCGATGCCAAGCGCGTCATACAGGGTCTGCTTCGGCGAGCCGTCACTGTTAAGATAATAGCTTCGATTACTCTCGGGGAACATCGTATATTTATGCGACGATTGGTCGCTTGTCGTGTTATCAATCTTCACTGCGATTATAAAGCCATCGCGTTTTAATATCAACAAGCCATTGCGGGAGTAAATAACGTCTTTTTCGGAATAGGATCCATCAGCTTCCGGGATAAATATGATACAATCGTCGTCATCGGTGTTGTCATTTTTTCCGAGGGAGCCGCTGTCCGCAAACGATTCGATATCGTCGGGAGTTTTCACTTTGAAATCGTCGCCGACGGGGTTGAAATCCGCGTCAAGCGATAAATTTGCGTTGATTGATATGGAGCTTTCGGGAGCGTTCATGCTGACCATGGCTTCCGCTTTGAAGTTTGTGACGTTATTGTCCTTGTCTATGGTGAGCGAAATCCGGGCATCCCCGATTTTTATTCCCGTCTCCGTAATAAGGTTTGATAGTTCTTCGTCGGTCACGCTCGAAATATCAACGGAGAATTCGCTGCTATATAATCCCAAAAACACGGAAAGCATGGATCTCAATGCTTTTTCGCTGTCGACCGTGACCTTTGCCGTGAGCGATCCGTCCGCGCCGTTGCGCAAGGAAGCAGACTTTATCATTGTTTCGTCAAAGAAAACAAGATTAGGAATATTATTCAGATTTATTGCGGTCAGCTTGGAGAAATCTTCAATTCCGACAGGCGTTTTAACTTTTATGCGCTCATCCATTACTTCGGACTCGGAGTACATTGTTCCGTCGAGATAATAAAGCGAAGCATTTATATTGGGATTTGAAAACATATTGCTTATATCGCCTCCGAGCAAAGGTGCCAAAGAGGCGGTGTCCAAAGCCGTGCTCAGGGAAAAATACGCCGATGGATTGCTTGCGTCAGAGACGTTGAATTGCGCTCTGATATCAAACGGAAGCACGACGGACAGAAAAGAAAAGCTGGAAAAAGAAAGCTCCATACTTGCTTTAATGTCCGCATCGAGCGCTTTTGCGGATGAAATTTTGTTCACGCCTTCGAGAATGCGTTCGGATATCGACGCAAGTGCCGCTTCCGATATGAACAGATTTACGCATGATGAAAGCGAGAGCGCAGTCATTGCGAGAACGAGAAATATGGCAATTACGGAAAGAAATTTTTTCATTGTTTTCACTCCTTTATTTACTTATTTCCTTGCGCGATACGACCCATATCGAACCGCCGAAGGAAAGTGCAAACATAATAATTGAAGAAATGACAAGATAACTGAAATCGACTTTTATAACGGACGAGGCGCCGATTTGTTCAAACGCATTGGAGATAATCAACTTTATATAAGCAAACGGTACATACCAGTCCATAATGAATTTCGATAGCCACGGTATAAATCGACCGTTGGGGGATAAGAACGGCAAAAAGCATACTATCAGCGCGAGAAAGGGGTTTGTTGAAAGAATGGAAAAGAACACTGCCGATTTTCTTCTGCATACAACTGAGAACAACACCTGAAGACTCAAAGTTGCAAAACACGCTATAAACATTTTCAGGAGTTGATCCAGCTGCATACTGTTCATCACAGTACCGGACCTATCGCGCACCAAGGGCAATCCGACGATAATCCCGATAGCGGACGATACGACAAACGCAAATACGTGAAGCACAATAAGCGAGATATATTTCGCAAGGAACACCTGAATTCTTGAATAGCCTCTGGAAACTACGTTCGGCAGAATACCGCCGCTTGAATAATCCGGCGATATAAACGTCGGGGCGATCCATGCCCCCACAAACAGCACATAGAGAGCAAAAAAACCGTAAAGCGATGAATTAACAAGCGTTGAAAGAGATGAATTCTCGATAAATGCAAGGGTGATTGCCTGCAATACCGCGCGTGCGGTGAAAATCGCGGTGATTATGTAAAGAAATTTGCTTGAAAAGAGCTTGCGGAGTTCATATTTAAGGAGTTTTCCCATCAACCTTCACCTCCCATCATGTTTATGAAATAACTTTCAATGTCGCCGGAGAGGGTTTCGATTCCACTGACGGAAAATCCGCCTTCAAAAAGTTTTTTGTTTATTTCGGCGCTTTTTTCGTTATGACCGGATATGACAACGGCTCCGTCGTCAACGGAGACACAATCATCGCCGTATTCCGCAGAGAGAAGTGCCTTGGCTCCGTCGACGTTGTCCACGATTATTTTGAGGTTATGCACACATTTCTTTTCAAGGTCGGCTGCCGATATTTCTTCGACAAGAACGCCGTCACGGATGATGCCGTATTTTGTAACGACCTTTGAAAGCTCGTCGAGAAGGTGACTTGAAATAAGGAACGTTGTGCCTTTTTCGCGATTGAGCCTGAGAATGAGGTCGCGCATTTCTTTTATGCCCTCGGGATCAAGACCGTTTACAGGCTCGTCGAGCACGATAAAGTCGGGATTGCCGAGAAGGGCAATCGCGATACCGAGACGCTGTTTCATACCGAAGGAAAATTTGCTCGCCTTCTTTTTGCCGGTATCTGTCAGCGATACAGCACTGAGAGCCGCGTTTATATCGTCGTCGGTTGCGCCGTAAAGAATGGCAAAACGCTTCATGTTTTCCCATGCTGAGCAATTGCCGAAAAGCGTCGGCGCTTCAATGAGAGAGCCTGTGCGCGAAAGGTTTGATTTTGTCAGCTTGCTTTCTCCGAAAAGCTCGATTGTGCCGCTCGTCGGAAATATGAGGTTAAGAACAAGGCGCATCAGAGTTGTCTTTCCGGCACCGTTTTTGCCGATAAAGCCGTAAATATCGCCTTTTTCGATTGTCATTGAAACATCGTTGACCGCAGTTTTGTTTCCGAAGGTCTTGGTCAGATGTTCCGTTCTTAAAACTGTTTCCATTTATAGCCTCCATAAATTAGGTTATAGTTATTATACATCATTTGCCCCTGCTTGTCAATGGCGAGCCAATATCACCTGCAGATTTTTATGTTACCGCTCCGATGTTTCATCCGTTCTCCGCAAGCTCGATATATCCGTAGCCGTTTTCGTGGGTGACGGTGGCGCAGAGGTCGCCTGTATCAAAATAATAGAGCTCATAGACGAAGTTTTCGCCTTCTTCGCTCGTTTTTACCGCGACGAGCCTGCGGAGAGCGGCGGTTTCGTCGTCCCAGAAATAGAGGGTGTCAAAGCCGTCAATGCGCTTTGCGCTTTCGTTCCAACCGTGATAAAAGGGAAACTTGACTGCGTCAAGCGGTACAATTGAAGGGGGAACTTCTCCGTAAGCGGCAATGAGCGCGCCGCGCAACGCCCATTCGCTTTCCGTTACGCCGGTGATATGTTCGTGATAAAAATAGTTTTGCTCGGAGAGGTGAGTTGCGTTCATATTGATAATGCCTATGCGGCGGTTGCCGCCTGTTTTTACGACGTCCTCAAGGGCGTTTATGCAGACGGTATCGGATTTATAGCTCTTTTGATAGTCATATGTTTCGGACGCGCCGGCGATGATGAATATCAGCGCAAATGCGGCAGAGACGGAAATATATGCGGTGTGCTTGCTTTTCAGAATTGTGCGCAGGATTACGTCGAAGAGGAGCGCAGCTCCGACCATACTCGGAACTGTACCGCGGAGGGAAAACCAAGTGTTCCCGATGAAGAGGAATATTGCAGCAGGTGCGATTGCAAGTGCGAGCGCCACGACGACAGTTACCCACGGGTTCATCTTCGGAAACTCCTCGCATTTTGCCGTCTTTTTCATAAGAAGAACAAACGCTGCGCAGAGCACTATCGCCCCCGCGAGGTAAAGATAATTATGCTCGGAGAATATCAGCCCGACTCCGCGCCAAAATCCCTTGACGAGCGTCAGAAAGCCGCCTTTGACGAACGCCGCGCCGATCTGCCTTGACGCATATTCGAGCTGGGTTGTCCAGAAGTATTTTGTAAACGGAGAGACAATGTCGATACGCTTTGAAAGCAGTCCGTCAGCGCCGAAAACGGAAGTGAATATGAAATATATTGCGGCATTTGAAAGGGAAATCAATGCGATATACGCGCACTTATTTTTGCGGACGGCAAATATTGCGGCAAAGATGACAGTCACAAGAAAAGAAACGATAAAAATCTGCTCGTATACAGAAAAAGCGAGCAACTGAAAAACGGCAAAAATTACAGCATCGATCGGCTTTTTCCGTTCTGCAAAGTCAACAAAAAAGTAAAGCGAGACGGCGGCGAAAAACAATCCGCAGACTATTCGCGACGAAGCGGAGATCCAGTATGTCCCCTCAAAACAGAGCGGGAGGAGGGAATAGAAAATGACGAAAAACACGCCTGTGCCGAAGTAACGCCTGAAAACCTTATAAAACAGCACAGCCGACGCCGCATAGAGAACGCTTATCAGCAAAACCGCAATTATCATATGGTTCCAGAGCGGGGAGAAAACGAAGAGGTCAAGTATGATCGCAAGCGGGCGGGACGAAAAAAGTCCCTGTTCACGTATGAGACGCAGATAGTCATCCGATGTGGCGTAGTTGTGATACTGTATATAATCATCGCCCTGATATGCATATGAAAATCCGCAGAAAACGAACCGCAGAAAGACCATAATCGCAACGCATAAAAAGAGGCACATGTCGCTATGAGATAATATAAAATCCTTGACTTTTTTCATATCCGCTCCGAAAAGTTTTTTACGGTTATATTATACCACAAAAGGCTGTGTATCTTCAAGAGCGACGGCAAAATGAAAAAGTTTTTGCCGTCGGTGGAAAGTTTTTTGCGCTCTGATATTGACAAATCGGCTATATTGCGATATAATATTCTGCGCGTCGGATGGTTGCGACGCGGAAAATGAATATTTATCGGGGTGTGGCTCAGTTTGGTAGAGTGCTTGGTTCGGGACCAAGAGGCCGGAGGTTCAAATCCTCTCACTCCGACCAACAAAAAACGAAGGCGTTTTGCCTTCATTTTTTTGTTGCAAGAAGAGGATTTGAAGAGCTCGGAAGTGAATGACAGCCTTGGATGGCTGTCAGAGCCGAGCGTGACCGAGTGGCGTCGAGCCGCGAGAATCAAATCCTCTCACTCCGATGGGCAAAAAACGAAGGCGTTTGCCTTCGTTTTTTGTTGTAAGAAGAGGATTTGAAGAGCTCGGAAGTGAATGACAGCCTTGGACGGCTGTCAGAGCCGAGCGTGACCGAGTGGCGTCGAGCCGCGAGAATCAAATTCTCTCACTCCGATGGGCAAAAACCGACGCATTACGCGTCGGTTTTTGCTTTGATCAGATTTTGGTCGTAAAGAGGTATTTTCCGGAGGTGAGCGTCTTTTTCGTGCCATCGACGAGCGAGAGCTCCGCGGTTATGCCGCTCGGAATTTCAAATTCGTAATGAATGAATTCCTTTCCGTAATACCATTTGGAGACAACGGCGCCGTGCGCCGTTTCAATCTTGCAGTTTACAAAGCCGAGCTTTTTCGAGGGCTTCGGAGCAAGGGAAATGTGCTCATAGCCTGCGCCGTCCGCAAGAGATTCTATTCCCGCAACGACTCCGTAAAGCCAGTCGGCAACGGCTCCGTATGCGTAATGATTGAAGGAAGTCATGCTGACGTCGCTGAAGGCGCCGTCCTCTTTGACGCAGTTCCATCTTTCCCACATCGTCGTCGCGCCGTGGTTGACGGAATAGAGCCATGAAGGCATTTTTTCCTGAAGGAGAAGTGTATATGCAACGTCCGTATAACCGTTTTCGGAAAGAACGTGAAGCAGATACGGCGTGCCGACAAAGCCTGTCGAGAGCCTGTCGCCGTTTTCGTGTATAAGCTCAACGAGCTTCGCCGCGACTTTCTTTCTGACCTCTTCCGTGCGATACAGCTTGAATTTCAGGATGAGCGTAAGCGATGTCTGCGTAATCGCGCGGACAATCTGCTGCTCCTTTGAGTTGAGCTCGATTCTGCACGAGACGTGCTTTGAGAGACACGGCAAACCGTCCTCCATAAAGTTATCATTGAAAGCGATGACGATATTTTCGTGCAGCTTTTCGTATTCGGAAACGTCGTATCCGAGAACCTTTCCGGCATTTATCAGGCACTGAACGGAGTTTGCATACATTGCAGAAGCGATGAAGTCATACTGCGTTGCGCCTGTGCAGCGCTGGTTGCCTTCGCCGTCCATTGCGAGCCAGTCGCCGTACTGCCAGCGATCTGTCCAGAGACATTCGATTGTTCCCGCGTGACGGATGTAGCTTATCCATTTTTCCATCATCGGATAGTTTTCGCGGAGCATTTCTTTATCGCCGTACGCAAGGTACATCTCCCACGGAACTATCGCCGCACAGTCAGACCAGGCGGACGCTACGCCCTGCGAACGCAAGCCGTTGGGAACGACTATCGGCACGCCGCCGTCGGTGCGGAGGCTTTGCTCTGCTGCACAGTCCGAAAGCCATTTGCGGAAGAACTTTTTAACATCGAAATTGTATGCGCCGGCACGGCAGAACACCTGTGCGTCGCCCGTCCAACCGAGACGCTCGTCGCGTTGGGGACAGTCCGTCGGGACATCGAGATAGTTGCTTCTCTGACCCCAGAGAACGTTATGATAAAGCTGATTCACTTTTTCGTCGCCGCAGGCAAAAAAGCCGGTGCGTTTCATATCGGAGTAAACGGCAACGGAGGTAAAGCAGTCGGGGTCGACGCTTTCAAAGGGATATTCTTCGAGGCGGATATATCTGTATCCCTGAAAAGAGAATGAGGGCTTGAAAACGTCGTCGCCGCCGGAAAGGACATATTCGATTCTGTTTCTTGCGGAGCGCATATTTTCCGTATAGAAGTTGCCGTCGTTATCGAGAACCTCTGCGTGCGTAAACACTATTCTGTCTCCGCGCTTGCCGCGGACGCGCACTTCAACGTAGCCCGTCATATTCTGTCCGAAGTCAATGACACGCTCGCCCTTCGGCGTGATTATCACCTGCATCGGCGCGACTCTTTCCTGCTCGCGGACAAATTCTCCCGTCTGCGCAAAGAGCTTTGTTTTGACGGTTTCGTCGACGGCGGCTTTGCCGAGCGATATTATATCGGCTGTCATGTCGACGGTCTCGCCGTGATATATTTCGGAATCTATGATGTGAGAGGTATGCACGCTCCATGTGCCGTCCGTGCAGAAGCTCTCCTTTGAGCCGTCCTTATACGTGACGTCAAGCGAGCATATGACGCTCATATGGTCGGCATAGAGATGATTCCATTCGTACCATGTCAGATATCCGACAGCCCAGCCCTTGCCGGCTGTCAGCGCAAGCTCCGCCTTTTTTCCGGAGAGCATTTTCGTAACGTCGTATTTCTGATACTGCGTGTGAACGTTTCCGCTTGTCCAGCCGGGGGTGAACAGCGCGTCGCTTACGCGGCTTCCGTCGATTTCGGCAAAGTAAAGTCCCATTGCGCTTGCGCAGAGGGTTGCCTTTTTAACCTCGCCCGAAAGGGAAATCTTTTTTGAAAAAGTGATGACACGGTTTTCCTTGTTCTTCGGGGAGTATATCCATTTTGCGTTTTTGTTCATAGATGAGTTACCTTTCGATAAACCTGCGGCAGTCATACCGCTTATTCTGTGACAAGTGTATCACGGTTTTATGAAAATTTCAAGGTTTTTCGCGACATCCGAAGGGAAGTGCGCGCAAACTTTTTCTTTGCGAACCCAAACGTATATCCGCGCGGCTTCCGGATTTGCCAGACGTCGGACGAAAAATGAAAAATATATTGGAAATTGCCCAAAAAACTTCGTCTTTGGCTTGCGTTTTTAGTATATATATGATATAATTACGGATGAAATAAAGGCGGAAGCCCGAATATCACAAATCAATTTTTTTACGGAGGAAATCCACATGGAACAGAAATTAACTCCCTTGTTTACGCCCTGGAAAATCGGCAATTGCGAAATCAAAAATCGCATAGTGCTGACGAGCATGGGCGGCACTGACCTCTTCGGCTGGATGGAAAACAACCATTTTGACAAGGACGGCGCACGTTTTATCCTTGAAGTCGCAAAAAATAACGCGGGACTTGTAATGCCCGGTTGTCAGCCTGTGTACAATCCGATGTTCGGTCAATGGCTTTACAAGAACAAGAAAATGTATGAGGATCTGAAAAACTGGATGCCCGAATTTCATAAAACAGGCGCAAAACTCTTTGTTCAGCTGACGGCGGGTTTCGGCAGATCGTTTACGATAAGCTCCATGATGGAAACCCTCTATACAAACAAGTTCCTTCGTGTTATGAGCAAGCCGTTTATGGATCTTGACAAGATCACGGCGAGCGCAAGCCCCTCTCCGAACCGTTGGTCTGACAAGGTTCCGTCAAGAGAAATGACGAAAGAGGAAATACAGCAGTTTATCGACGCTTTTGCAAAATGCTCCAAGATGCTGCGCGACGCGGGCGTCGACGGCGTGGAGGTTCACGCCGTTCACGAAGGGTACCTGCTTGACCAGTTCGCTCTAAAATATGTAAACAAGCGTACCGACGAATACGGCGGCTCGCTTGAAAACAGATACCGCTTTGCCGCGGAGATTGTCAAGGCGATAAAGAAAGAGTGCGGCGACGATTTTCCCGTTTCACTCCGTTACAGCGTCGTTTCAAAGACAAAAGGCTTCAGAGAAGGCGCGCTTCCGGGCGAGGAATATGTTGAAGTCGGACGCGATATGGCAGAGTCCGAAATTGCGGCAAAATATCTGCAGGACGCAGGCTATGACTGTCTCAACTGCGACAACGGCACCTACGACGCATGGTACTGGGCGCACCCGCCGATATACATGCCCGAAAACTGCAACCTTGCAGACGTTGAGCATATAAAGAAATTTGTTGATATTCCCGTCATCTGTGCGGGCAGACTTGATCCGAGAGTTGCGGCTGAATCTATTTCCGAGGGCAAGCTCGACGGCGCCGGCTTTGCACGCCAGTTCCTTGCCGACCCCGAATGGATAACGAAGCTGACAGAGGGCAGAGAGGACGATATAAGACCTTGTATTCTTTGCCACAACGGCTGCTTCAATATGTGTCACTATAAGGGAGTGCCGAATGATCAGGATCTTTCGGACAGCCTTCACCTTGCGCGCTGTGCCGTCAATGCGGAAATGATGCAATGGAACAAGCATTATATAAAAGAGGCGAAAACTCCGAAAACGGTGCATATTGTCGGCGGAGGTATCGGCGGTATGGAGGCGGCGAGAGTGCTCAGACTCCGCGGTCACAACCCCGTAATTCACGAAAAATCGGGCGAGCTCGGCGGTGCGTTCATCGCCGCAAGCGCAGAGTCATACAAGGGCAAGCTCCGCGACCTTCTCGCATGGTATCGCAGACAGATGGATAAGCTCGGTATTGAGGTTCATCTCAATGACGAAATAAAGGACATTTCCGTATTCGGCTCGGCTCCCGTAATAATCGCAACGGGTGCAACTCCTCGCTACCTGCGCAGCGTCCACGGGCATGACAAGATGATTGAAGCCTGCGATTTCCTCCTCGGAAAAGAGGTCGGAGAGACGGTTGCCGTCATCGGCGGAGGACTGACGGGCTGTGAGATTGCGTATGAGCTTGCACTCAAAGGCAAAAAGCCGATAATTGTTGAAATGAAGGACGACCTTGTAAGTCAGAAGGGCGTTTGCCTTGCAAACTCCTCGTATCTGCGCAAATGGTTTGCGCTGAACAAAGTGCCGGTATATCTTGAAACGTCGCTCAAAGAGGTCAGAGACGGTGCAATCGTATGTCAGAAGAAGGACGGAGAAAACGTTGAAATCGCATGTGACTCCGTCATAAGCTGTGCCGGATATATTCCCGCGCCGCTTGCGGAGAGCAAGTGCAGGGTTTACCTTGTCGGTGACTGCGAAAAGGTCGGCAATCTCCGCACGGTCGTATGGAAGGCATACGAAGTCGCGATGAAAATATAAGAAAGGCGGTAGCTTTATATGGAATATAAAATGAAACTGACAGAAGAGCAGTCCGCGATACTCGGCGGAAGCCGCGGAGAAACGATGGCAAAGGTTATGGAGACGCTCGTCCGCTACGGCGAGCTTTTCGGCGCCGATGAGATGGTTGCCGTGACGAGCAAGTATAATCACCTTGTCACCTCGTTCGGACTGAAAGCGCTTGCTCCCGTTTATGCGCTTATGGACCAGCTTATCGAGGCGGGCGCAGTCTCGGCTCAGAAATTCTCCGCAGATCCCCGCCCGCTTGACAAAAACGTGCCGAGCAACTTTATTCAGGATCTTGTTTTCAAGAAATTCATGTATTCAAAGCAGGATTTCTATGAGGGTCAGCTTGAAAAGCTGGGGCTTATGGATAAGGACGCTTTCACCTGCACCTGCTATATGGATGAGGTCGGTAATACGCCGAAAAAGGGAGACATCCTTTCGTGGTCGGAATCGTCCGCAGTCGTTTATGCGAATTCCGTTCTCGGCGCACGCTGCAACAGAAACTCCGGCATTATAGACCTTATGGGGTCGATTGTGGGCTATGTTCCGTCGTTCGGATTTCTCAAGGACGAGGGCAGGCGCGCAAGCTGGATAGTCGAAATAAAAACGACGAAAAAGCCGGAAGCGCAGCTTCTCGGCTCGGCTGTCGGAATGAAGGTTATGGAGGACGTTCCGTATATCAAGGGGCTTGACAAATGGCTCGGCAGTGAGCTTGACGACGCCGCAAAAACATATCTCAAGGATTTCGGCGCGGCGACGGCGTCAAACGGTGCGGTCGGACTTTATCACGTTGAAAATCTTACTCCGGAGGCGGTTGAACTCGGCGAGTCGCTTATAAAAGAGGACGCAAAGGTTTATGTCATCGACGATGCAGAGCTTAAACGCATCTATGACAGCTACCCCGTCATCTGGAAGAACAAGGACGCAAAGCCGAAGCTCTGCTTTATGGGCTGTCCGCATATGAGTCTTAACCAGCTCATCACCTGGACGGAAAAGGTTGAAGCGGGACTGAAAGAAGCGGGGAACGCGAAGGTTGTCATTCCGACGGTATTCACAGCGGCTCCCGGCGTTCTCAAAGAATTTGAAAAAACGCCTTATGCGGAAAGACTCCGCAAGACAGGCGTCATAACAAGCTATATCTGCCCGCTTATGTATATGAACAATCCTCTCAGCGCAAAAATGCCCGTGATAACGTCGAGCAACAAACTGAGAACATACACAAGCGCAAGATATTATACAGATGATGAAATACTCGTTCAGATTACGAAGGGAGGCAAAAACTGATGAAGATTTTCAAGGGCAGAGTAGTTGCGGAGGGCAGTCTCACAGCGGAGGCTCTCGTTTCTCACGGCGGACTTAACACCCTCGCCTCCTTCCAGAAGGCGCTCCAGTTCGGCGATAAAAAGGCGACCTGCGGCGACCAGAACAACCCGGATCTTTACGGCAAGCAGATGCTCGGAAAGGCGCTTTGTCTTCCGAGAACGATAGGCTCGACGACGGGTGGTCTCGTGCTTTATTGCGCGTGCGCAATGAAGCGTCAGCCTGCGTGCATGCTTTTTTCGGAGCCGATCGACTCTCTTGCGGCGGCGGGCGCAGTCCTTTCGGACGTATGGCTTGAGGGCAAGCCCCTTCCGGTTATCGATTGTCTCGGCGAAGAATTCCTTGATTACGTCAAGGACGGAATGAAGATAACGATAAAGCCGGACGGCACGGTCGAGGTTGACGGATAACACAAAAAATAAAAATCCCGAAGGAAAACCCTTCGGGATTTTTTGTCGGGCAAAATGGGGGGGCGAGGTCGCATTGCACAAATGTGCCAAAAATGCTTGACATAAATCGCCTTTTGTGATATTATAAAGCAAAGCAACGGCGTCACCGGATGGCGCTTGCGCCGAAAAAATAACCCGTGAAAATCAAAGGAGGAAATTCTTATGAAAAAAATTATCGCTGTTTTGCTTGTTGTTTCAATTGCCCTGCTCTTGATTGGGTGCGGGGCTAAGCGCGAGGGCGACGTCGTGCTGAAAAGAGAATACACGCAGACAAAGGACGGAAAATACGAGTTTGACGGTCGCACGTTCGATTATAAGGCAACTGTCGAAAACGGCAGCACGGAATTTACAGTGCTCACAAATAAGAAGAACGTGACGTTTGACGACGCGCTCAAGGCGTCCGTTCTCTCGGATGATTATGCCCCGGGTCAGACAGACGACATTGTCATAGTTGAGCACATAGTTTATAAGGACGCAAAATAAATCAATTCCCCCGCAAAGCGCGGGGGAATATTTTTTATTTGATCTTCATTATCCAGCCTTCGGGAGCTTCAATTTTTCCGTGCTGAATGTCTGTCAGTGTGTGATAAAGCTTTGCGATGACGGTGCTTTCAAAATCGCCGGCGTCATATCTTATTTCCTTTCCGTGGTCGACTATTGTTCCGACGGGAGAAATGACGGCAGCCGTTCCGCAAAGTCCGCATTCGCGGAAATTACCGATTTCGGAAAGCGGTATTTTTCTTTCTTCCGTTTTCATGCCGAGGTAATGCTCGGCGACATAGATTAGCGACCGCCTTGTGACAGAGGGAAGAATTGTATCCGATTTCGGAGTTACGAGGGTTCCGTCATCTGTTATGAAAATGACGTTTGATCCGCCGGTTTCTTCGATATATGTGCGTGTGGCGGCGTCAAGATACAGGTTTTCGTCATAACCCTTTTCGTGCGCGTCGGTTATTGCGTAGAGACTCATTGCATAGTTCAGTCCTGCTTTGATATGACCGGTTCCGTGAGGAGCGGCGCGATCAAAATCACAGACGCGGAGACGCAGGGGAGAGACTCCGCCATGAAAATACGAGCCGACGGGCGTTGCAAAAAGGCGGAACTGAAATTCCGTTGCGGGCTTGACACCGATGACCGCGCCTGTTCCGAATATAAACGGGCGCAGATAAAGAGAGCCGCCGTCGGCGTCCGGAATCCACTTCCGATTTGCAAGAACAACTTCTTTCACGGCTTCCGTAAACATTCCTTCCGGAAGCGGAGGAATTACCATGCGCCTGCACGAGTCCGCAAGACGTTTTTCATTCAGATCGGGACGGAAACAGACAATGTGACCGTCATCCGTGCGGTAGGCTTTAAGCCCTTCAAAACAGGTCTGCGCATATTGAAGCACGCAAGCCGACTCATTGAGAGTTACGTTTGCGTTGCGCGTCAGTCTGCCTTTTCCCCATGCGCAGCCTTTATAATCGCAGACATAACGCTTGCTTGTTTTGACATATGTAAATCCTTCAGCTTTTTTCATGAATGTTTTCCTCCGAATAAAAAAGACAAAGACGTCCCGCTTTGCGGAAAGACGTCTTTGCCTTTGTTGCGGCTATTATACATCGGCAAAACGGATTTGTCAATGGATTTGGGGAAAAAATACGCCCGATTTTTATATGTGCTCGCCGCACTTGATTTTCGCCCGCAGGTGTGATAAAATCTGTATGTAACATTCAAAACCGGGGGAGGAGCTTTTTATGAATCTTAAAATCGGCATTTGCGATGACGATCCGGCGCAGGTGACGCTGACGGAAACGCTGACGGCAAGCTGGGCGAAGGAAAACGGTCACAGCATAAAGATAAAAACATATAAAGACGCGGAGAGCTTTCTTTTCGATTTCGAAGAGGAAAACGATTTTGATATTCTCCTTCTGGACATTGAAATGGGCGAGACGGACGGAGTTGCGCTTGCAAAGCAGGTGCGGAAAAAGAGCGAGACGGTTCAGATAGTTTTTATAACGGGCTATTCGGATTATATAAGCGAGGGCTACGACGTTGCGGCGCTTCATTACCTTATGAAGCCTCTCAAAGCCGAAAAGCTGTTTGAGGTGCTCGATCGCGCGGCTGTCAAGATCAAAAAGGACGAAAAAACGCTGACCGTCAGGACAGAGGAAGAAATCTTCCGCATACCGATACGGGAGATAAAATATATCGATGTCTGCAAAAACAATATAACTATTCACGCAAAGCGGGAGATAACCGTCCGAAAAACGCTTTCGGAGATCGAAAAGGAGCTGGACGGAAGATTCTTCCGGACAGGCAGGCAAAGCATAATCAACCTTGATTACGTCCGCCGGACGACAAAAACCTGCGTTTATCTTGCGGGCGGGGATGAGGTTCCCCTGCCGCGGGGCGCATATGAAGCTATAAACCGCGCGATAATCGCGATGAATTGAGGCAGGGAAAAATGAGAAAGAACGATAAAAGAATTGCGGAATATCAGAGAGAGCTTATCGAAACGCATTATGCCGAGGTCGAAACGATGTATAAGCAGATGCGCCGCTGGCGGCACGACTATCGCAATCACATAGGCGTGATGAAGGCATATGCGGCGAAGGGCGATATGGACGCAATAAAGAAATATCTCGACGAGCTGGATACGGATCTGAATACCGTCGATACAGTCATAAAAACGGGCAACGCTATGGCGGACGCCATTCTGAACAGCAAGATCTCGCTTGCAAAATCAAAGGGGATTGAAGTCAAAGCGACGGCGCACATTCCCGTTGCGCTGAAAATAAGCGATCTCGATCTCTGCGTTATAATCGGCAATCTTTTCGATAACGCGATTGACGCGAGCGTCGCTCTGCCGGAGGGAAACCGCATAATACGCGTATATATGGATATGAAAGGAACACAGCTTTATATCTCGTTTACAAACTTTACAGCCGGAAAAAAGCTGAAAAAAACCAACGGACTGTTTTCATCGACAAAGCGCGAAGGCTCGCACGGATTCGGACTTGTAAGCATAGACGAGATTGTAAACAAATACGGCGGATACCTCTCCCGCAACAGCGAGGACGGCGCATTTACGACCGAAATTCTGCTTCCGCAGGGGTGATTTTTGCAATTCGTCACAAAATAAGAGCGATTCGTCACAAAAATGATCCGGATCGCTCTTTTTATGATATGCTGTAACCGTAAAACAAAAAGGGAGGGAAACACCTTGGCAAAAGAAAAAATCAAAAAGGAAAAGCCTAAAAAACCTAAATACGACATGTGGCAGAACAGCTGCTGGATGATCGGTACGGCTTGGAGGATAAAAGAGAAGAAGGTCATTTTTATCTGCCTTGCGCAGGTTGTCATAGCGCTGGGGCAGAGCCTTGTTTCGCTTTTCATTTCTCCCGCGGTAATCTCCGCCGTTGAAACGCAGAAATCGCTTACATATCTGCTCGTCACGATACTTGTTTTCGTCGGTGCGACGATGTTTCTGAATTGCGCAAATTCATATGTCGGAGAAAACGCGCTGTACGGGCGCATTACGATAAGGTCATATATCATA
>ERZ1026854.721-NODE-721-length-22685-cov-12.029032_pt1 | contig 22685 bp, 14 predicted proteins | sample MGYA00380157_ERZ1026854 | MGnify/ENA primary metagenome ERZ1026854 (study PRJEB33269, sample SAMEA4719793) | human gut metagenome | biome: human-associated habitat; feature: organic feature; material: feces | place: Cameroon | collected 2013-10 ... | reverse complement strand
ACCAGAAGCAGTTCATCGACCTGGCTGCTACCATGGGATATGAATATGTGCTGGTTGATGCACTCTGGGATTCTCAGATTGGTAGAGACAGGATGGCGGAATTGAGCCGTTATGCGCAGAGCAAGAATGTGAGTCTGATGCTTTGGTATAATTCCAATGGTGTGGCTAACGATGCACCTCAGGGACCTCGTGGCATTATGGATAACATCGTGGCCCGCAAAAAGGAGATGGCTTGGATGAAGAGTATCGGCATCAAGGGTATCAAGGTTGATTTCTTTGGTGGTGACAAGCAGCATACCATGCAGCAGTATGAAGACATCCTCAGCGATGCCAACGATTACGGCATTCAGGTTATCTTCCATGGCTGCACCCTGCCAAGAGGTTGGGAACGTATGTATCCTAACTATGTATCCAGTGAGGCTGTACTGGCTTCAGAGAATGTATTCTTCTCTGATTATCATGCCAAGCAGGAGGCTTTCGAGCTGACCATGCATCCATTCTGCCGTAATGCCGTGGGAGCGATGGATTGGGGTGGTACCATCATGAATAAGTATCTCTCTAAGGATAACAAGAGTCGTCATCGCCGTTATACCACCGATGTTTTCGAGATGGCTTCGGCTATCATGAACCAGGCGGCTATCCAGTGTATCGCCATCTATCCTAACAATCTCACTGAGCTGCCACAGCATGAGATTGATTTCTTGAAGAGCGTTCCTACAACCTGGGATGAGACTAAGTTCGTCGCCGGATATCCTGGAAAATATGCGGTTGTAGCCCGTCGTCATGGTGATAAATGGTATGTTGCCGGTTTGAACGGCACCGACCAGCTGATGAAACTCACCCTGAAGTTGCCTATGCTCGCCGGCAAAACCGTCACCTATTATCATGAGACAGCCAGCAAGGATAAGAAGGCACTCTGGCCAGTATCGCAGGTGAAGACCGTGAAGGTGGATAAGAAGGGAAACCTGAAGGTGGAAATGCAGCCTAAGGGTGGATTGATAGTAAATGAATAAAGAATAAGTCAATTTTTTACCCCCAAAAACTGACTTTTGAACGATTATTATTCTTTTTATCAGAATTTGTATTCCTCTGTTCGTATAGAATAATGTATCTTTGCAGATAAATCGAGAATACTAACATGAATAATAAGATAATGATGAACAGAAAACAGACAATCGTTGGAATGGTGGCAGCTGCCTTGCTGATGGCTGCTCCTGTGATGGCACAGAAACCAACCGTGCCTAACTCTTCATACACGGGTAAGGGTAATCCGATTCTTCCGGATTTTCATGCAGACCCTGAAATCCTGTATTCCAACAAGACAAAGAAGTATTATATCTATTCCACCACGGATGGAACTCCTGGATGGGGTGGATGGCAATATTATTGCTATTCTTCTAAAAATCTCAAGAAATGGAAGAACGAGGGTGTGGTGCTCGATGCCAAGAGCGACCAGATTTCCTGGGCCAATGGCAATCTCTGGGCTCCAGCAGCCGTAGAGGTGAAGCAGAAGGACGGCAGCTACAAGTACTATCTCTATTTCAGTGCCCGTCCTAATGACAACGGCAGAAAGCAGATGGGGGTAGCGGTTGCTGATTCTCCTACGGGTCCATTCGTTGACCTGGGGCATCCTCTCCTGGCGAAGAACCATCCAGGTTGCCATGGGCAGCTCATCGATGTGGATGTATTTATCGACCCAGTATCGAAGAAGCCTTACCTCTATTGGGGCAACAGTTTCATGGCAGGTGCCGAGTTGGAGCCAAGCATGACTAAGATTAAGGACGAAACCGTGACCGTGATGACTCCAAAGGGTGGAAGCCTGAAGGATTATGCTTATCGTGAGGCTCCATACGTGTTCTATCGCAACGGACTCTACTACTTCATGTGGTCGGTGGATGATACGCGTGCAGCCAATTATCATGTGGCTTACGGAACATCCAAGTCTCCGCTCGGTCCTATCGAGGTAGCGAAGGATCCTATCGTCTTGATTCAAGACCCACAGCATGAGATCTATGGTACAGCCCATAACTCCGTGATTCAGAAACCAGGCACAGATGAGTGGTACATCGTATATCATCGTATCAACAAGGAGTATCTCCACAATCAGCCTGGCGTGCACCGTGAGGTTTGCATCGACAAGATGGAATTCAATGCAGATGGCACCATCAAGCGAGTAGTTCCTACCCACAAGGGAGTGAAGTGATAAAATGTGATAATCAGTAATTATATAAACGCCTCGTCTCTAAGGAGAAGGGGCGTTTACTATTTATTGATGGAGACTTTTCATTTAGTGTGCGATAACATGGCTCTGTTAACTTTATTTAATATTGGATATGTAGTACGTATTTGTTTTTTTTATATATTTGCATCATATATGTGATATAAATTGTTTGTTTAACAAATTAAAAGAAAGAATTTGATATGAATAAACTGTTTTTTTTTATAATCGCTAATCTGCTATTGGCTGTAACAGTGGCTTCCTGCCATAGTGACGATCCGGCTCCGCTTGATGCGAAGCTGATTGAAGGTACTTTTGTGCCTTCTCCTGGCAAGTTTCTGGTGAACGGAGAGGATTATTCTGATAAAGGAATCTCGCTTCAGTTTGAACCCAGCAAAACAAAGGAAGGTAAATACGATTTGAAAATTTATGGAATCATACCATATCCTAAAGAATATGTAGAGGTAAATGTGGCAGTAAGTCCTACTGCTGAAGGGATTGCTTTTGCTGATACCGATGCAGAGGATGCCAGTGTCCACATCAAGGGTGTTTTCAGCCCCAACCACGATGGCGCAGGCTATCGGTTGGAGGCAGACTGTTCTTTCACGCAAATATTTAAAGATTGGACAAACAAAACTTTTGTCATCAATTTCACAAAGCCTTTCTTTGATCCGGACAGGTGGTTTACCGATGAATGTACTATCGACGGAGAGACATATTTGATGGATGATTTGATAAGAAACTTCTATTCTCAAATGGGAGGGATTATTGCCAAGCAAGACTCATGTGTTCAGTTAAAGTTTAATTCTGATTATACATTGGATATAAGCTCGCTAAACAACAAGAATGGCAAAACCGTTTCTGACAGTTTGATGACAATAAAATGTTGGTGCCTTTCACTCCATGCTATATTGGAATTTACTGGAGAGCAGGCAAAAACTTTCATGAAAAGATGGGTTGGAACTTATGGTCATGGTGAGGAAAACAATCTTTTCCTGCAATATGCCAATACTGATAGGTATGCTTTGTTTGTATGGATGTATCAAAAGGAAAGTTCAGGCAAAAAGTTCCTGGTTTTTAATTTCCCGAAAACAACAAGAAGTCGTTTCTTGTATTTGTTTATGCAAAATAGAGAGGTGAGCCTGTTGCCGGAAATAGAACAGAAGAAGATGAAGACAGCATTCTGGTATATGTATAATCCTGACGAATATGGCGATATGCCTCCTTATATCCATTCCGAATATTGAAGAAAGAACATGTAAGGATATATAAAATAAGGTGAAAGATGGGTGCTTTCGTTACTTTTTAACGACTCGACTATCGTGGCAAGACTCATACCCATTCTGCCGCAATGCCGTGGCTTCCATGGATTGGGGTGGCACTATCATGAACAAATATTTGTCTCGTGACAACAAGAGTCGTTATCGCCGTTTATCCTGGAAAATATGCCGTTGTAGCCCGTCGCCATGGTGATAAATGGTATGTTGCTGGCTTGAATGGCACCGACCAGCTGATGAAGCTCACCCTGAAGTTGCCTATGCTCGCAGGCAAGACCATTACCTATTATTATGAGACGGCAAGCAAGGACAAAAAGGCACTCTGGCCAGACTCTCATGTAAAGACTGTGAAGGTGGATAAAAAGGGAAACCTGAAGGTGGAAATGCAGCCTAAGGGTGGTATTATTGCGCAGGAGTAATCGTTCAACGTCATATAATCAATGCCACTTTGCGCACAAAAAGGTGTGTGAAGTGGCATTGTTGTGTTTGTAACCGTTTATAACCATTTGTCACCGTTTTTCAGAAGCTTTTTTAGAAGTTCTGCAAGAATTCAATGAGTTCTTTGGTTGTATATGGCTTTTCAAGAAGCTGTAAGAATCCCTTGCAAGTCTTTGTGATGCTAGGTTTGCTTTTGTTTAACAGGATAGCAATATTGCTGAATTTGACATCAGCTTTTACAAGATAGGCAAAGGTGATTTGCGAATCTTTTATTTCAGGGAATGCGGCCTTGAGACGTTTGCCATAGTCATTAAACAACTTGTCGATTTCTTCTTTTATTGCAGAGATGGCTTTCTTGTAATCAGAAGTTTTGTAATTCATCAGCCCATCATTGATCATGTGGTGTAAATGGGTGTATGCTTCAGACATTCTGAATTGATTCCATTTGTCTTCATGGAAATGGATTTGCTCACCAATTTTACAATTTCTCGCATCACTTGACAATAGTTCATATTTCGATAAGTGGTTGTTTCTATTTTCCAGCTTTTGGATATTCTCATGTTGATTCTCTATCTGTGTTTTCTGACATTGTATCAGCGTATCTTGGCTTTGTATGTGCGTCTTCTGTTGGGTAATTTCTTTGTTTTGCTGAGCAATAACCCTTAGCTGCAACAGTTCCTTTTTCTTAGAGGAATTCTTGATGTACAGAATAAAGGATGACAATCCAAGGATGCAGCAGATGGCAACCATGATACCAAGCATGAAATGGTATCTAGCCTCTTCTGCTTCCTCTCTTTTAGCCACTTCTTCTTCGTAATTATAGGCAGCCTTCATCTTTTCAGCCTCCGACTTGTTGTCGATGGAATCTATTTCGTTCTTTAGCTTTATTGCTTCTTTTTGCAAGGTCCAGGCTTCCTCATATTTATTTTCGTCAGCTTTCGTTTCGGACATGGCAATGCTAGCCTCATATTTTCTCCAAGGGTCTTCTGTTTTCAATCCTTTTTGGAAAAAATACAAAGCAGAGTCCTGCTGGTGAAGGAATTTATGCAGATATCCTTGCATCATATTGATACCCCAGTCTTGCTGTTGCTCAGGAGTAAGTTCCTTTTTAGCTTCGAGTATGAGCTTTTTCAGTTTTTGCTGGTTGTTACTATAAATAGCTTTTTCCCCTTCAGAAACGATAAAACGTCTTAAGTTCAAAGTATCATGGTCTTCCAAGATGTTCTTTTTGGCAATTTTTGTGAATGAGGAGTATTCTTTTATTTTCCCTAAATCATAGTAATAATGCCCCATATCCATCAGACAGGCATTTGTTAATCCATAATCTTCTGTTTGTTTAATGTAGCTATATGCTTTTTTACAATATAGCAGTGCTTGCTGCTTATTGAGTCTGTTGTCCTCAAGATCAGATAATTGGCAATAACATCTGCCCAACATTTCTTTTGGGGCATTAATACTGTCAGTTGTGGCTGCTTTTAAGAAATAGTTGATAGCTTTTGGGTGATTGTTAAGGTCTCTATAGATACCCCCCAGACAATAGTATGCCTGACTCAGCAAAACTTTGTTGTTTCTCTTCTCAAAATAATCTGCAGCCTTTAGCATCATGCTGTCGCTCGTGTGTGGCTTATATAGCATATCATTGATTCTGCACAGAGTGATTTGGTAGTGCATTTGTGCATCTTTACCCATTTCACATATAGAGGCAGAGTCTTTTTGGAGGAGAGTGTAAGCACTATCTGGATTAGCTAACATGATTCGTTCAATGTTAGCTAGTTTTTTGTTGTTCTCTTGATTGGTGCATGAAATTAGCATGCTTACCAAAAGTAAAATGGCGATATTTTTCATTGCTTTTTCTTTCTTTTTACGCAAAAGTACAGAATTTGTTTGGAATATAAAAGAAAAATCTGTTACTTTTGTTTAAAATAGTACATGAGGAAAAGTTTTTGGAACATATTGCAAAGAAGTGATAGGTGTTTGTTGTTTTAGTCATGAGTTTACTGTTTGTTTACTTTGTATATTAAAGCTCTTGAAATTTAAAAAGAAATTACAAGTAAACTCAAATATGCCCAATATCTGTTTGTTTTGTTGTACTTTTGCATCAAAAATATACAATGAATTATTAAAAATAATAGGAATTATGAAAAAGTTTCTGTTTTTTCTTCCATTCGTTTTGTTTAGTCTCTGTGCATGTATGGTAGCATGTACAGAGAGTCCTTCTGTTACAGAGTGTGAGGTTATAGATGTGAAGCAACCTAAGTTTACAAATTGGGCTTCATTGTTATCAATAGAAGAAGTGGTACCTTTGGAGAATACCAATTCTTCCTTGTTGACTGTTGCCTCTAAATGTAGGGTGGAGGGGAATCTAATCCTGTTTCAAGATTTTAAGCAGAAGAGTTTGTTTGTTTTTGACAAGCATAATGGCAAGTTTAAATATGAGGTAGGAAAAGTTGGATATTCTGAATCTGAGCATGTCGATTTCCAGGATTTTTCAGTGGATACAGAGCATTCTCTTATTACGATTCTTGATGAGCGTGGTACGACTATTTTTGATGAGAATAATGGCAAGTTTTTAAGAAGGGATAGGAGTATCAATAAGTCTGGTACTGATTATTGTCGCTTTATGGTTGTGGGGAATGATACTTTATTATATTCACCTTACAAGGATTACTCTATATCAAAAATGTCTCAAGATAAAAAGATAGAAGATTTACGTAAGCGTAATGGCATTCAGATGGAATGTGAGCGTTTCTTTTCTATGGATGATAATAACTTAGTTCTGCCCGACTATGGATGTTTTGTGATAGATACCTATAAAAAGGGGAAACTATATCCTAAATATCTGTTGGATTTTGGAAGTGAGGCATTACCGGAAAAGTACATATCTGACAAGTATGATGATTTTGAGAAAACTGATAATATGAAAAGATATTTCAAATCTGTTCAGATGTGTTTTGAAAATTCCAAGTGCCTTTATGCTTTGGTTGTTGGTCCACAGCAGAAATATTATATGGTTTTTTATGATAAGAACCTGAAAAAGGTATATGCAGGACCATTGGATATAGAACTTGGCATTTCCTTAGTGGATGTAGACGAAACTGGATTTTGGGCTTTGGTGTATCCTATGGAGTTTTCTGAGAAATCTCCGTTTTATCCAAGCTTAAAGGATAAATTGAAAGCTTATCCTAACAATCCTATGTTAGTAAAAATCAAACTTAATGGTCAACTTGACTGATAGGTATAGAATAATCTGCAAACGTATATAAGATTATTAATGATAAAAAGTAAATTGGTATGAAAAAAATAATATTATTATTATGCTTGATTCAGTTTTCTTTGTATTCTTGTGTTGTTGAGCAAACGGTGGATAATAGCAAGCCTTTGCCTTTGCTGAATGATACTAAGGATATGGTAAGGCTGTCTGATATCTTTGTCCCAAAATCATGTGTCACATTGGATTCTGTTGTAAGCGGAAGATTAAAATGGATAAGCAAAATTGATTATGTCAATGATAGATATTATGTATTGGGCGGAGTAGATAGAGGACAATTGTATGTCTTTGATACGAAAGGTAACTTTTTGCAAAATATAGGATCTATTGGACATGGACCAGGTGAGTATGTTCATGCTTCAGACTTTGCAATAGATACCACTAATAACAGAATTGTGATTTTGGTGGCACCGTCTAAGGTCTTGGTTTATAATGTTGAGGGTAATTTTCTTTTTGCTAAAGACTTGAAGGAAAATGCTTTTTGGAATTTGGCTTGGAACGGGGACGAGTATGTCTTGACTACCAACAACTTTGGAACATTGAAAAATGATAAGTTGATGTATATCTATGATTCTTCTTTCAAATTAAAAGAGAAGTTGGTTGATGCCTTGCCTTTTGCTGTTGGTGTAAGTGGTATGATAACCTCTCCTTTGCAGGTTGATGGCAATGAAGTTAATTATATAGACCAATCATCACAATGTATATACACTTATATAAATGCTAAGTCATTAGCAGCGAAAAGTTACCATTGGGAACTTCCTAATCCAATGCCTAGTAAGGAATATACCCAATTTACAACATTTCAACAAAATCAGCATAAGTATGATTTCATATTGGATGCGATTAAAATGGGTGATAGGATTTTGGTGTCATATAAGAAAGGTGAGTATGTATATGTTAATCTTATGAATACCAAAGGTGTTGGTAAGGTTATGGGACATGTGGATATTTCTGTACCTCAATTTTTTAAGAGTAGTGCTAATTATGTGTTTTTGGCTATAAGGGGAAGGGATTTTCGAAAAGATATAGATAGTTATTTCCCTAAATATAAGAAAAAAACAATGAGGGATGAAGACTACTTACTTTTTAAATGCAAGTTGAAATAAGTTTGGATAATGATAAAAAGGAAAAGATATGAATAAAGCAATAAACTGTATGTTTATCATACTAGCGTTTGTCATGTGCATATCTTGTGGCAGTTATAATACTGCCACAATGTATGCTGATGCAGATACCATAAGCATAGATGGGGCTACAAGATGTGACTCTTTGATATTCTCTGATTTCTTTAAGGCACCAAAGGTCGTTTTGCTGGAGACGAAACCTGAATGTGTGGTTCAGAATATACGTTCTTTGGAAATATACAAAGAAGATATTTATATCCTTGATGACCGTGCCAATAAGCTTTATGTGTTTGATGGGAATGGTAAGTTTAAAAGAACCATTTCTTCGCCAGGTAGAGGACATGGAGAATACATGAAGTTGGCAGACTTTTCTATAGATAGAACAAAAGAAATTATTTATCTGTTAGATGAGGCTACGGATGAAATTCTGAAGTTCAGTTTGGATGATTATAAGTTCTTGTCAAGTATAAAAGCAGTCCAAGATGGTTATCTTACTTACTGTATGCAGGAAATAGATGGGAAGATATATCTGAATAGGTCTTCGGTTTTGGAAAAGGAAAAATATGAATTAAGGGAAATAGATGAGCGTAACGGAAAGCAAGTGGGCAAGTTTTTGAAATCTGATGACTACAATAATGGGTGGAATTTCCCACTTAGCTTGGAGCATAGTAACTTTTATTCAAAGAATAGTCAAAGCCCCAAATATATAGGTTTGTTTTCTAACTTGATTATGAATGTCACGGCAGATGGAGTATCTGCTGCATATATTGTGGATAGTCGGAAGTTTGTGGATAAGGAGGAAGTTCTGAAGATGCAGAAAATAGCAGAAGGAAAATTGGAAAAAATTGATTTTTCTGGCATCTATTCGCAAAAGAGGATTCATCAGATCTCTCGTTTCATAGAATCACCAAGTAAAGTCTTTTTCCAATATCTAGAGGGGGATGAGCGGAATTATCTAGTATATGACAAAGCGAGTGGAAAAACGAAGACATCGAGTCTTTTCATGGATGATTATGTTTCTGATAAAAATATGATTCCGATGGACTTTTGTTATAGTGATGAACGAGGGGTTGTCGCATTGTTGAAACCGTGCTTTATGCCCCATTTTATGAAATACATCATTAACGGTGGAAAAATGAGAACGCATTTGGATAATTACAGTCGTTTGATAAAATTGAACAAGGATTCGAATCCCGTTTTGTTTTTTCATGAATATAAATAGAAGAGGTAGGGGAGGTTTTGATAGATGGACTTTTCTCTCCTCAGAGGGTTATATTACATGGGGATCAGTTGATATGTTTCTTGCCGGATGATTTCAATTCTTCTCTTCTGTATATGAGGAGTTGAAGTTTCGCAAGTGGTTCAAGTACGGGCTGAAGGCCCAAAAGCTCCTAGCCCAGGGCATCGCCCTGGGTATAATAGCAATCAACAAGGCGCCCTGTAAGGGCAAAAGCTTTGTAAATTGCCTGATTCTTTTGAAGCTTTTGCCCTTACAGGGCGACAAACTTGCGTCCATGATTACCCAGGGCGCTGCCCTGGGCTAGGAGCTTCTGCCCTTTCAGGGCGTGTGGAGCTCACTTGCGAAACTTGAGTGTGGTATTTATAATTAGTTCATTCCTGCAGAATGGCACTTTTCTATATTTTGAGCATTAATAATTTAAACTGTTTTTGTCTAACAAGAAGTCTTTCAGCCCGATTGTAAGGATGCCATCTTCATTTCTCTTGGGCTTGATATCATCTTTCACAATGATTATTTTCTTGAAAGAGTCCTTAATTCTCAATAGTGATGCCGATTCCTGCGCCTCTTTTTCTAATGTTGGCATGGCGAAATTACCACTTTTCGTCACTTTCCCATTTTCTCGTTCCCAAAAAATGACATAAATGGGCTCAGGAGAGATTGTCTATCCACGGACAATCTCCCCTGAGCCGATCTTTCTGAATTGATAATATCATGTTACGATTACTTTGTTCTATGTTGCATATCAGGTTTTCTGCTGCTTTGAACCATCGGTTTTAAAGGAAGTAAACAAAAGGTAAACTCAAAAATGGTGGTTTTTTGTTTTTTATTTCTTATTTTTGCAGTGGCATCTGAATGGGATAGATGCATAATTTATATTTACTCATAAAAAAATGATTTAAAGACAATGGTGAAAGTAAATTATATAGCAAGTTTCTTGTTGGCAATTGTGATGCTTACTTCTTGTTCTAATGTAGCGAAGAAGAGCATTGAGGATTTGACTGTAGAAAATATACAGGGTACGTTATTGCATCCTGATGATAAATGTATTGGAGCTTATCCTCGTCTAATAACGCAAGATTTTTGGCTTTCTCAGGTGTATAGAGATGATGTGAATTGCTGCATCTGCGTACAAGATGGAGATTCGCTTTTGGCTAAAAGAAATGTATTTAATAGGGGAAAAGGAAGGGGTGAGTATGATGAAGTCTCTTTTGCCTTGTCTTCTGATGGGGCTTTGGGGGTGTTGAATTATGCTAATGGAAATCAGTTGCTGTCTTTTTCTTCTTTCCCAAAATCTGATTTGAACCGATTGGATTTTAGCAAGGGGCAACGTTTTGATTTGACCAAATTGCCTTCTATTCGTTTTGCAACAAAGAGTTTTCAGGTATTGTCTGATTCTACCATATTGTTGCCAGGTGCTCCGTTCTCTCAGGCTGGACATCTGTTTTCAATTATTGATTTTAAGAATCTAAAGGCAGAAACGTTGGACTTTTGGCCGCAAGATAAGTTTGCTGGTGATAGTCTGTCTAAGCATTCTGTTTATACAGACAACAGTAGAATTTTCAAATCGAAAGACCGCTTCTTGTACCTTTGTGGATGGGAAAGGTATGCATTTATATTTTCTATAGATAAGAATAAGGTGGAAGTCAAAAGTGAATTGTTCTCGGTGAAACCCGAATATAAGGATGCTCCTGATGGTAATTATGAACTTTTAAAGAATTCGGGTAAGAGATTGGCTATTGATGTTGATGAGGATGCTATTTATGTATTGATGATAGAAAAGAACTTATATGGTAAGACTCCTAAGAATTATATGGAATCTCAATATGGCAATGAGATACAAGTGTATGATTGGGATGGGAATCCAATACGTAGAATAGCTCTGGACAAAGTGGGGAGCAGTATAAAGATTTCTGCTGATAAAAAGAAATTATATTTGTTCTCTGAAAATCCAAAGACTAAAGCTGATGAGATATGGATGTATAATCTTTAGAGATTAAGTAGCATATTGTGAGAAGTTGTTTTATACGTTCTTTATTGATAGCCTGTTGCTTTGGTGGTTTTTCGCCGCTTCACGCTCAGACTGCTGTTTCTCTGGACAATGCCATAGCCATTGCCCAGAGAAACTCTTATGATGCCCAGTTGGCTAGGTTTAGTTTCTTGTCTAGCTATTGGACCTATAAGTCCTTTCGGGCAGAGCTGTTGCCTTCCATGAGCCTGACGGGAGGCATCATGAACTTTAATCATTCTCGGGTAGAGGCTAGAAATGCGGAGGATGGTAAGATCAATTATGTGGATAACAACTCATTGGTCAACTCGCTGACCTTATCCTTGGAACAGCAGATTAGCTCCTTGGGAGGAACATTGTCGTTGCAGTCTTATCTTTACCGACTGGATCAGTTTGATTATAAGATGACTACTTACAACACCCTGCCTTTGCGCTTGTCTTATTCCCAACCTTTCACATCATATAATGAGATGAAGTGGCGAAAGAAGATGGAACCAAAGGAATATGAAAAGGCCAAACGAATATATTGTGAAAGCATCGAAAGCATCGCCATTCGGGTGGCTTCTCTTTATTTTGCTGCCATATCTGCGCAGTCGGATTATAACCAGAGTGTAACTAAATTGAAGGATTTGGAAGATCTTTATGCTATGTCGCAAAAGCGATTGTCACTGGGTACGATTACGAAGGGCGACTTGCTGCAACTGGAATTGTCGATGCTCAATGCCAAGGTTACACGCAATGAGGCACAGGTCAAGATGAATGATGCTTTCTATGATTTGTTCTCCTATATGAGGGTTAGTCATGATGAGAAAGTAATACTCTTGCCCCCCGAGAATGTCATTGAACAGGTGCTCAATGTGAATGAGGTGTTGCAAAAGGCGATGAATAATTCATCACATGCCATAGGACAAGACCTGGATTTGCTCTCTGCCCAACAGACTCTTGCCAAGGCTAAGGCGGCTCAAGGCATCCAGATGCAGCTCAATGCGGAAGTGGGATTTAATCGTACGGCTGATGGCTTTGCATCTGCTTATAGTCATCTGCAAGACAATGAGATTATTGGCTTGACCATCTCCGTACCCATCTTTGACTGGGGAGTGAAGAAAGGCAGGGTGATGGTGGCAAAGTCGAATCTTGAGCTTGCCAAGACCAAGAAAGAGCAAGCTGATAACGATTATGTGCAGAGCATCAAGCGAGAGGTGATGCAGTTTAGCTTGCAGGCAGAGCAATGCCGTACCTCAAAGCGTGCCCAGAAGATTTCGGAAGAGCGTTATGAAATCACGAAGAAGAGATTTGAGACAGGCAATGTGTCGGTGACGGAGCTGAACACAGCCTTGCAGGAACTGGAAACGGCAAAGGCGCAATACATCGGACAATTGCAGTCGTATTGGAATTATTATTATACTCTGCGCAAGTTTACCCTTTATGATTGGGTGGAACATAAAGACCTGATAGCCGATTTCGAGGCTCTGGTCAAGTAAGACGTGGAGGGGTAAATCTATAACATCATAAGGATATGGCTAGAAAACATTATTTATATTTCATGGTGGCTTGTGCATTGTTAGGCTCTTTATGTGCATGCAAACATAAGAATACGGAGGGAGATGGACAGGATATACCAACAGCTGATAGCTTGACTACAGAGATTTATGTAGATACGTTGAGGCTGAGGGAGCAGACATTCCATCGCCAGTTGGTTTGCAACGGCAAGTTGCGAGCCTTGGAAAAATGTGATTTGTCGTTAGCTGATGGGGGCAGCGTGGATCAGGTATTCGTGCATAATGGTGAGGTGGTGAGAAAGGGGCAGCTCATAGCCAGGACGGATGCTGCTGATGCCAAGCTGAGTGTGGAAAAAGCATCTCGTGATTTGGAGAATGCCCGGATAGCCCTTGCCGATAAGTTGATCGGTTTGGGTTATAATGGCATTTCGGATGCCGTGCCTGCCGATGTGATGCATAGGGCAAAGGTTACCTCTGGATACTTTGCTGCCACTTACCAATTGCAGGCTGCAAAGCGTCTGCTGACGAAATGCGCCTTGGTTGCCCCATTCTCTGGTCGTATTACCGACTTGGTCAATAAGCGACATCAACGGGTGGATAAACTCTGTTGCTTGGTAAATGATACCCAGTTGGATGTGGAGTTTGAGGTCTTGGAGGCAGAAATCAAGCAGGTGCATGTAGGGCAGACGGTATGGGTGAATCTCTTTGCGGATGATACTGAGCGATATAAGGGGCAAGTGGTGAATGTGAATCCTGCGGTCAGCGACAAGGGACTGATTAAGGTGATGGCTCGCATCCCTAATGCCCAGGGCAAGCTGATGGATGGTATGAATGTGAAGGTCATCGTGGAAAACGATGTGCCGCATTCGTTGGTGGTGCCTAAGGATGCCGTCATCGAACGTGATGGCTACCATGTGGTCTTCCTCTATGACAAGGGCGAGGCGGTATGGACCTATGTGGATGTATTGCATTCCAATATACATTCTTATGCAATAGGGGGATGCAAACGGAAGGAGACACAAATCAAGGCTGGTGACGTGGTCATCACGTCGGGCAACTTAAACTTGGCTGATGGCACCGAGGTGCATGTAAGGAATAAGCATAAGGAATAAGTAATAAGGAATTAGGAATTAATTTTGGGGTATATGATAAATTATTTGATGAAGCGTCCTATTGCAGTCACCATGATACTGGTAGCCATCATGGTGATAGGCATAATTGGCATCAGGAACATGCCTGTTTCCCTGATGCCCGATATGGATGTGCCCCAGGTTACGGTGCAAGCCAGTATGCCTGGATATTCAGCCCAAGAGATGGAGCAGAAGGTTATTGCCCCCTTGCGCTTGAACTTGTCTCGTGTAGCTGGTGTGAAGAGCGTCAACTCCGATTCTCGCATGGGGAAGGGAAGTGTCTTGATGAAGTTTGAGCCTGGTGCCAACATGGATATGTTCTTTATCGAGGTAAATGAAAAGGTAGATTTGACGATGGTTCATTTGCCTAAGGAGATGGAACGCCCTAAAATCATTAAGGCTAGTGCCATGGATATTCCTGCTTTTTACCTGGATATATCCCTAAAGGATGAGCGTGCATGGGGCAAGGCTTCCCCTCAGTTTGCCCAATTGTGTGATTTTGCCGCCAATGTCGCCAGCAGAAGATTGGAGCAGTTGCCTTCTGTGGCCATGGTGGATATGAGCGGCATGGTCTCTTCCGAGATTAGGTGTATTCCTGAGCAGGAAAAGATGGAGGCACTGGGATTGACGATTCAAGACCTGCAGGGTGCTTTGGCTGACAACAACGTCCAGTTGACTTCTTTGTCTGTAGTGGATGGCATATATCGTTACAATATCCATTTTGACAGTCAGATATTGACTGTTGATGATGTGCGCAACATCTATATCAAGCATGCCGGCAGACTGTTGCAGCTGAAGGATCTGTGCCAGATAGAAGAGTGTGCGGCATTGCGAAAGAATTTTGTGCGCCATGATGGGAAGAATTGTGTTACGCTGGCTGTCATCAAGCAGAGTGATGCCCAGATGGGTGATCTGCAGGAGGCTATATCGGATGTTGTGGCTAGCTTGCAAAAGGCAAACCCCAGTTTGGAGTTTGATGTGACAAGAGACCAGACCGAATTGCTGGATTATTCCATCCATAATCTGGAGTGGAACCTTTTGGCTGCCATCTTTTTTACGGCAATGGTGCTGGTTCTCTTCTTGCGAAGATGGAGATTGGCTTTGCTGGTGGCATTGTCTATCCCCGTATCTCTGGTGATAACCTTGCTTTGTTTTAAGTTGGCAGGCATATCCATCAATATCATTTCCCTTTCTGGACTGATCTTGGGTGTGGGTATGATTGTGGACAACTCCATTATCGTGATAGATAATATCTTGCAGAAGCAAAGAGGCGGAGCGCAACTGGAGAAGGCAGTATGCAAGGGCACAGCCAGTGTCTTTGCTCCCATGCTGAGTTCGGTGCTTACCACTTGCAGTGTTTTCATACCACTGATATTCATTGGCGGAATGGCTGGTACGCTCTTCTTTGACCAAAGCATGGGCATTACCATTGCCCTGTTCTCTTCCTTGGCGGTGAGTGTGCTGGTGTTGCCTGTTTATTTCTATGTATTGCATGTAAGGCAACACAAGGCACAGAATGTTGAGCAGCAAACGATGATGCAGCCAAGTAAGTTGCACCATATTATATATGGGTATTATGACCGGATGCATGCCTGGACTTTTGCCCATTTGCGTTTATGCCTTGGTTTGTCTTTGTTGGCGATACCGGGGCTTGTTCTTGTCTTTTGGGTGTCCGACAAGCGGCAGATGCCAGCGATGAATGCTTCTGATGGAATCATGTATGTGGATTGGAATGCTAATATCTCTGTAGAGGAAAATGACAGACGCATGGGTGAGGTGCTGAGGCTATGTGATGACCAGACCCAAACTTACACTTCGATGGTGGGTAGCCAGGACTTCATGTTGTTTCATACCAGGGAGATATCATCTTCCGAGGCATTGGCTTACCTGAAGGGGAAGAATGAGGAACAGTATGAGGAGTGCCAAAAGAGATTGCAAGCATGTATCTCTCAGAGATATCCTGAAGCTACCGTCTCCTTTGCTCCATCGGGCAATCTGTTCGATTTGATCTTCTCTTCCGGGCAACCTGAGCTATGCATCAAGTTGCAAGACCATTTGGGGCATCGTCCATCTGTAAATCAGGCTGAGGCTTACGTAGATTCTCTTCGCAGGCATTTCCCATCTTTGGATATTCCATCGGTCGTGGTAGAGGACAATTTGGTGTTGGAGGCTGATGTGGAACAGATGTCATTGTACGGCATCTCCTATGACCAGCTTTATGATAGGTTGCGCCAAATGACGGGCAGCAATGAGGTGCTGCGCATCCATCAGGGAGCGGTTTCCCAACCTGTTGTCGTGGGTGCTGCTGAGGCCGATAGAAATACCCTGATGGCTGCGTCTATCAAAAATCAGGCAGGGGTGGATGTTCCCTTGCAACTCCTTTTAAAAGAGAGGAAGGAGTCTGGTTTCAAGCATTTGTATGGATCGGAAGAAGGTGAGTTTTACCCGATAGAGCTGAGTACGACCAAGGGGCATGTGGATGATGTGCTTGACTTTGTGGCTCGCAGCAACCAAAAGTCAGGTGAACTGAGGGCATCCGTTAGTGGTGATTATTTCCTGAGCCAGCAAGCCGTCCTGCAAATGGTTGGGGTCTTGTTGGTATCCGTCCTGCTGCTGTTCTTTATATTGGCAGCGCAGTTTGAGAGTTTGGTTCAGCCATTTATCATCCTCTCCGAGATGGTGTTGGATATTTTTGTGGTGTTGGTTATCCTGTATCTGTTGAGGCTGCCGATAGACCTGATGTCTATGACGGGACTTATCGTGATGGCAGGTATCGTTATCAACGACTCCATCCTGAAGGTGGATACCATCAATGGGCATCGCAAGAGCGGTATGCCTTTGTTTGAGTCAATTGTCAAGGCGGGCAGGGAACGTTTGTTGCCGATATTGATGACCTCGCTTACCACCATCTTCTCTTTGGTGCCATTTCTCTCAGGTGGTTCAATAGGGGCTGACTTGCAATTCCCTCTCTCGCTCACCATCTTGGTGGGCATGGTTGTGGGTACAGGAGTGAGCATCTTCTTTGTGCCTATTCTCTATTATGTAATTTATCGGAAAAGAAAGTAAAAAGTAACAATGAAACTGTCTTCATTCTCAGTGATATTGACCTTTGTCATCTTGATGATAGTGGGTGCGGCTCTGTTGCCGTTGGTGGATGTGGGTACCGAACCTCAGAACCAGCGGGATAATCGTCTGGTCATCAGGTGCGAATGGCCACAGGTATCGGCTAAGATTGTAGAGCAAAATCTGACGACACCGATAGAGGGAATGGTCTCTGCGCTGAAAGGGGTGGAGCGTGTTTCCTCCCGCTCTTCCTATGGCAGCAGCGAGATTGTTGTTTGGGCAAAGGAAAAGGTGGATGTTGCGGCTTTGCGATTCTCGGTTACTTCTCTGTTGCGCCAGTCGTATGCCAAGTTGCCCAAGGGTGCTGGCTATCCTGTGGTGGAAGGTGGCGAGGTAACCGGTGGTGCGAGAATGCACCAAGAGCAACAGCTGCTTCTCACTTATCAGGTGAATGGTGATATGCCGCCCGAAATGCTGAAGAAGCTTGTTTCAGGAAATGTGGTGCGACGCTTGCAGTTGCTGGATGGCGTGGACCGGGTAGAGGTGGCAGGAACCACGGATAAGTATGTGGAGGTGAGCTATGACCCGATGGCACTTGCTGCTTGTGGCATCACAAGCCAAGACTTGCAGGATGGAATCCGCAATTTCCTGGGAAAGGATGAGGTGGTTGGCACGATGCTGCATACCACTGTGGACAACAGGAAGGAGCGGATTGCTTTTCGATTGAAAACGGCATGTGATGGAAAGTCGCTTGCTGATGTTCCCATCAAGGTCAATGGCAATCGGGTGGTTTATCTCAATGATTTGGCTAGGATTCATGTCAAGCGATATGAGCCTTCTGGCTTTTATCGTGTGAATGGATTGAATACGGTATATGTGAATGTTTATGCAAAGCCTGCAGCTCGCATCTTGCATCTGTCTGACCAGGTGCAAGACGAGATGGAGGCTGTCAAGGGTGAATTGCACAGTCCGTTGTATGTGCATTTGTCATACGATGTGGCTCAACTCCAACGAGAAGAAATGTCCAAGCTGATAGGGCGTAGCCTAGCCTCATTATTCATCCTGCTGCTCTTTGTTTGGGTCATTTACCGCAATGCCAGGTATCTTATGGTGGTGACATCGGCTTTGGCGGCTAACATCTTGATAGCTGTAATCATCTATTGTGCTTGTGGTATCAAACTGCATATTTATTCGTTGGCAGGCATTACGGTGTCGCTTGGCATTATCATCGATTCTGTCATTGTCATGGCCGACCATTATGCCTATTATCACAACCGGAAGGCTTTCCTTTCCATGCTGGCAGCGATGTTGACAACCATAGGCTCGCTTGTCATCGTCTTTTTCCTGCCAGAGGAATTGCAGGCAGACTTGTATGATTTCGCCCTGATTATCGTCATCAACCTGGTTGTTGCCTTGCTGGTGGCTCTCTTCTTTGTGCCTGCAGCCATGCAAAGATGCAAGTGCCAAGCTCCGAGCGTCTTTAGGGGCAAGCGCAGATGGGTGGTCTGTTGGAATCATTTCTATAGACGCTATATCTTGATGGCATCGCGCCGCAAATGGATAGTCTATATCGTCTTGGTGTGGGCATTCGGCATACCATTCCAAGCTTTGCCTGAAGATTGGAAAAGTGCTACAACGGATAAATTGGCTTCTTGTTTTGGAGGTACGATTCAGCTCTTTGCTGATTATCTGAACGAGCATGAGCAGACCAGAAAAGCTGATGGGGACAAAGTGCTTCATATACAGGGATTGATGCCTGTGGGAGGCACAGCCGTGCAGCTGAACGAGAAGATGGTCATCGTGGAGGAATTGCTGAAAAAATATCCGGAAATCAAGGAGTTTGTTACTCGCATAGATGGTCGGCAAGGTGAAATCACGGTGAAATTCAAGAAGAATGTGCCTGCCGGTTTTCCTTATCGCCTGGAGTCGAAGGTGATAGGCAAGGTTATCACGGTCGGGGGTGCCGACTGGAGTACCTACGGCATCAGCGAACGAGGTTTTAGCAATTCCATCAACCTTCAATATCGTGCTACCAAAATCAAGGTGTCGGGCTATAACTATGCCCGACTGTATCAGGTGGCAGAGAGCATGGCTGATTATTTGGGTAAGAATCCTAGGGTGCAAGACATTGCCGTGGAGACTCCTGGCTTTGAGAACCAAGAGGAGGAACTCTATATGCGGTATGACAAGGATAGGATGAGCCTTTATGGTGTTGAGGCTGGTGATGTGCATCGCAAGTTGGGCAGCTTGTTGCAGCGGGTGTATGTGGATTCTTATCGGGACAAGGCGCATCCTGCTGATGTTTATCTGGCTCCTGAGCCTCAGGTGCCTTATGATTTGTGGAGTATGGAGAACAGCCAGATGCAGGTAGATAGCAGCCAGGTGCTTCTCTCCGATGTCATGATGTTGCAGCGCCGTGAGGCTAAGGAAGTTATACCAAAAGAGAATCAGGAGTATGTGCTCAATGTGGCATTCAATATATTGGGTTCGTACACCTATTCGGCTGAGTATATGGATAGCGTCATGGCTCATTTCAATAGAAGCATGCCGATAGGTTTTCGTTGCGAGACGGCTGCCTATTACAATCCTATCAAGGAGAAGTCAAACTATTGGCTTCTCTTGGTGGTGGCAGTCTTGATATTTTTCATCTGTTCAGTGGTCTTCGAGTCTCTCTGGCAGGCTTGGGTTGTGGTGCTCATGATTCCTGTTTCCCTGATGGGGGCATTCTTGACCTTCGTATTGTTTGATGTAGGCTTTGGCAGTGGTGGCTTTGCTTCTCTTGTCTTGTTGAGTGGTCTCGTGGTGAATGCTTCCATCTATATACTTTGTCAATACAATTTAATGGTTAAGTTGCGCAAGCGGGATGCCGTGTCGGCTTATCTCTGTGCCTTCAATCACAAGATTTTACCGATATTCTTGACGATAGTCTCTACCATCTTGGGGTTGTTGCCATTCTTTTGGGAGCGGGATGAGGAACCTTTCTGGTTCTCTTTTGCCACGGGGGTGACGGGCGGTTTGCTCTTCTCCATCCCGATGCTGGTGTTCATCATGCCGCTATTGATGAAAATGAGAACGAAATGAGGTCATTACAATGAACGGGTTTTTATCATTTGCAAGCATTATTTTGCCCTATAAACATGAGAATTCATAATCTTTAATGATAATTATCCAAATATTATTGTTAAGTTTACACTATTATGGAAAGTTTTGTGTATCTTTGCAGCAGCTTAGCAGCACTCGGCCATTTGAAAGCAAGCTTTCATTGCGCTCGTTTGCATAAGCTGTGCACCGTTGTAAGGCTTCTTATAGAGAAAGTTTACGACAGGAAAGAATAAACAACAACTATAATTAATATCAATAAACCCGATAAGCAATGAAGAGATTTATTTCAGCAGTACTTCTCTCTGCCGCCGTGGCAATGCCAACAATGGCGCAGAAGAGCAACAAGGTGTTGAGCAATGGCTATCCATTCACTCAAGTACCATTCACCAGTGTGAAGATTTCACAGAATACCTTCTGGGGTGCCCGCTTGCAGGCTGCACAAAAGGTAACCATTCCTTTGGCTTTCAGTAAGTGCGAGAGCGAGCACCGTTACAAGAACTTCGAGATGGCTGCCTATACCTTGCAGCATCCTAACCACCCGGGCTTGGAGACCAAAGAGTGGGATGTGAGCAAGTTCATGGGCTTCTCTTTCGATGATACCGATGTCTACAAGACCATCGAGGGTGCCAGCTACATTCTCCAGACCTATCCAGACAAGAAGTTGAAGGCTTATATCGACAGCGTGCTCGATGTGGTAGGTGCGGCACAGGAGCCAGATGGCTATCTCTATACAGCCCGTACCATCAACCCGAAGCATCCACATCAGTGGTCGGGAAATAAGCGTTGGGTCAAGGACGAGGATTTGAGCCACGAGCTTTACAACCTCGGTCACATGGTAGATGCAGCCTGTGCTCACTATCAGGCTACGGGTAGCACCAAGTTCCTGAACATCGCCAAGCGCTATGCCGATTGCGTGGTAAGGGAAGTAGGTCCTAAGGCTGGACAGGCTACCATCGTTCCTGGACATCAGATTGCCGAGATGGCTTTGGCTCGTCTCTATACCTTGACCGGTGAGAAGAAGTATCTGGATGAGGCTAAGTATCTGCTCGACTATCGTGGCAAGACTCATATCCGCAACCCATATTCTCAGAGTCAGGCTCCTATCCTGGAGCAGAAAGAGGCAGTGGGTCATGCGGTTCGTGCCGGATATATGTATGCCGGTATTGCAGATGTGGCTGCCTTGACCAAGGATTCTGCCTATATGAAGGTGATCGACCGCATTTTTGAAAACATCGTTGGCAAGAAATACTATCTTACAGGTGGAGTTGGTGCCCGCCATGCCGGAGAGGCATTCGGTGATAACTATGAGTTGCCAAACATGACTGCCTACAACGAGACCTGTGCAGCCATTTCTATGGTTTATCTCTTTGAGCGCATGTTCCTGCTTCACGGCGAGAGCAAGTATATCGACTGCATGGAGCGTACCTTATATAATGGTGTCATCTCGGGTATGAGCATGGATGGTGGCAGATTCTTCTATCCAAACCCATTGTCTAGCGATGGCAAGTATAAGTTTAATGCCGATGGCAACACCACCCGCCAGCCATGGTTTGGATGTGCCTGCTGCCCGAGTAACCTGAGCCGCTTCATCCCTTCTGTTCCAGGTTATCTCTATGGCGTGAAGGACAACAATATCTATGTGAATCTCTTTGCCGGCAATACATCTACCATCAAGGTAAATGGTAAGGATGTGGTTCTGGAGGAGACTACCGAGTATCCTTGGAACGGCGATATCAAGATTGCTGTGAAGAAGAGTGGTGTAAAGAATGCCAATCTCCTGGTCCGTATTCCTGGATGGGTTCGCAACCAGGTGGTGCCTAGCGATCTTTACAAGTATAGCGATGCCGAGAAGCCTGCTTATAGCGTAACCGTAAACGGCAAGGCTGTGGAGGCTGACCTCGATGCCAACAAGGGTTATCTGCCTGTCAAGAACATCAAGAAGGGTGATGTCATCCGCATCCACTTCGATATGCCTGTTCGCACCGTAGTGGCAAATGCTAAGGTTGCTGATGACAACGACAAGATAGCTGTAGAGCGCGGTCCATTGGTATATTGCGCTGAGGCTGTGGATAATAGCAATGAACCTGTGCTCCATGCCGTTATGCCAGAGAAGCCAAGCTTCACTCTCGTTGACAACTACAGCATCCAGAACACGGAGACCAAGGGAGCCCCAGCCTTCACCGTAAAGGCTATCGTTACCTCTCCTGCCCATATTATCTACCAGAAGAAGGAGGGAGTGGTCGCTGTAGATTGCACCCCTCTCACCCTGATTCCTTACTATGCCTGGAATCATCGTGGTGCCAACCAGATGAATGTCTGGT
>ERZ1026854.714-NODE-714-length-22841-cov-5.515755_pt1 | contig 22841 bp, 18 predicted proteins | sample MGYA00380157_ERZ1026854 | MGnify/ENA primary metagenome ERZ1026854 (study PRJEB33269, sample SAMEA4719793) | human gut metagenome | biome: human-associated habitat; feature: organic feature; material: feces | place: Cameroon | collected 2013-10 ... | reverse complement strand
CGACAAGCCCATTGGCAGAATTAAGTATGCACTAAATTAATTCCGCCAACAGGTAAATGCTATACTTGTTGTCATTGTAAGTGAGGCGGACTATCGCTTAACGTCTAAGCGATTCTGATTGAGAATATCCTTAAAGAGATTGTCCCCATTCTTTATAATTTGGTGACATTCGCTTTCTTTTCTAGTTAATAACAAATATAGGCTTTCCTAAAAATATGCAGAAGGGCCGTAAAATACTATTTCTATGAAAATTTTTTGTAATTGGTTGTTCCTGTTTTTATTCTGTGCTGTTCAGATAGTAGCACAGAATAAATTTGTTGTAATAGACAATGGATTTCCTGGTTGGTTGTCAACCCAGTTGCGTCCGTCAGACATCCCTGTAATGGAATCTTTGACCGTAAAGGGAAATATAAATAGTGAGGATGTCGCTACTATTGGGCGGTTGATAAAAGACTATAATTTGCGTAGAGTGGATTTGACTGATGCCGACATGAAGGGTGATAAGAATTATGCTGACAGTGTTTTCTCCGGAAAAATGTTTGGTATAGAGAACTGTGCTGTGCAGTATTTCGCTCTGCCCAAATCTATTAAAAAAATGACAGATGGAGCAAATTGGAGTGATATAGACACTCTTGTCGTGGGCTCCGAATATTATTCTTGTATTGAAGGAAAAGATTTATCTGGATTTTACAAGACGATAAATCCTAATAAATTACATAATCTCTCGTGGTCTATTAAAGTAAAACATTTGATAGTTAGAGATAATGTTTCTTCTATCCATCTTGCTGTTAATAATGGATATAGCAGCTATTATTCTGATGATGATTTCAATAAAACCTTGTGTAGCGTTTCTCTCCCTAAAATGTTGAAAGTTATTAAGGATAATGCTTTTGTACAGTTTAGAAACTTAGAATATGTAAATTTGCCAGATAGCCTTGAAGAAATAGGTTATAATGCATTCTTTAACACGAAACTTAAATATGAGGGAGGTGACACGTTACGCTTTCCTAAGAAATTGAAAAATATAGATTTGTATTTATATGGAAAAAATTTTTTCTTGGGTGAGGGTGGAACAGTCTCTGACGTGTATATTCCTGATTCTTGTGAAAAGCTAAAACTATATACATATTTGCCAACAGAGAAAGATAATTATAGTTCAGAGAAGTATACAGGGATGAGTTGGTCTAAAATCTCATTTCATACAAGAAAAAAGACCCCGCCAGTTTGTGAGTATGGTGTTAAGGATGATTCTTGGATGTCATTATGTACCACATATGTTCCTGTCGGAAGCAAGGAAGCATATGAAAAAGTTTTTCCTTGGAAAAATAGCACAATTATAGAAGATCCTATAAGGGTCACGAAAGTTGTTCTGTCTGATTCTGTGATTAGTTTTACAGGAATTGGTGAGTCTGTGGATATCGTAGCAAAAGTGTTGCCGGATGATGCCGACTATAAAGATATTCAATGGACAAGTACAAATCCTGCAGTTTGTATGGTCGTAGGAGATGGACATGTCTATTCAACTGGATATGGTGAAACTTTGGTTATTGCATCTTCTGTTGAAGGTGGAAAAGTTGCTGTATGTAGGGTAAAAGTTGTAGACTCGACAGGGATAGACAATGTGCATAACGGCAATAAAGTAAACGCTGAAAAATGTTTTGATTTGTCTGGTCGGCGATTGCCTATGAATGTGAAAGGTGTGAATGTAGTACAGATGTCAAATGGGGTAAAAAAGAAAGTTGTGATTAAGTGATATCTTTATCTTATTGTTTTTCTAAAGAGCCTTGCTGATTGCATCTTTTGTGAAAAACAATGAGTGAAATGAATAATCCCAATCTGAAAATGTATAGAACAATTTTCAGATTGGGATTCTTGCTATGATACATCAGGCAATGAAATGAGATATTCGGGAGCAAAATCGGCTCCGTTTTCCCATTCCAATGTGTTATATTTTATTTTGAACCGTTTAAAATAATCGATGTCTTTAAGCGGCTCAAAAACGATGCCCTTCAAAGAAGGCAATAAGTCAACCACTTTGGTCACTTTGTTGTTAAACCAAAGTTTTATCTTATAGTTGTTGACGTATTCGGCTCTTACAACTTCTGTAAACATATTGTTTTCTATTTTAAAGGTTCTATCTTTTTTAGAGGGGTGCCGTTCTGGGCATTCTCCCAATTCTGTAACAACTCTTCACGGTGAAGATCCAACCATTCTAAAATCATTTTTAATGCCCGTCCTGGCATTTCTCCTTTCACTATCCCATCCTTAATGCTTACGATGACCTTATAGTCGCCATACCATGCATGGAAATGGGATGGGGCATGGTCAGCGAAATTCATCAATATTATTATTCCATAAAAAGTGCTTATTTGCGGCATTTGTTTTCCTCCTTTTGTGTTTAATTTGTCTCTACCTGCAAATTTAATATAAAATTCTGATATTTTCATGTTTTTCTGTCACGATATGAAAAAGATTTTGTAACTTTGCATCTCAAAAGGCTGTATGTCTATTGACAATCACTGAATTGCGGTTGAAAAAAGGCATGCGGCATAATGTTTTTTACAGCCAAATGTGCAGTTTAGAGTCATTGAAAATAGACTTGAAAGGGTTGAAGGAAGGCGATAACGCCATGACGTTCAATCTTCGCGACGCTTACTTTGAGGCCATAGAGGCACCCGAAGTTAGGCGTGGCAATGTGTGCGTTGAGCTCAACGCTCACCGTACGGAGAATTTCTTCGATCTCTACTTCCATGTGTGCGGTACCGTCACCGTGCCTTGCGACCTCTGTCTCGACGACATGGAGCAGGAGGTGGAGAGCGATAACCACTTGGTTGTGAAATTTGGAGATGAATACTCGGAAGATGATGACCTCATAACAGTAGAGGAAGCCGATGGCACAATCGATCTGGCGTGGCTCATCTATGAATTCATAGCACTCGATATCCCCATTAAGCACGTTCATGCACCTGGAAAATGCAACGCGGCGATGATCAAGGCTCTTGAAGAGCACTCAGCTACCCGAAGTAGTGATGAGGATGATGCGGAGAATATGGATCCCCGATGGAGTGAACTGAAAAAATTAAAAACAATAATTAAAGATTAAAAGAAAATGGCACATCCTAAAAGAAGACAGTCAAAGACTCGTACACTCAAAAGAAGAACTCATGATAAGGCAGTAGCTCCTACACTGGCAGTTTGCCCCAACTGCGGCGCTTACTATGTGTACCACACCGTATGCCCCACTTGCGGCTACTATCGTGGAAAGGTTGCTGTTGTTAAGGAACTTGCTGACTAATAAAAGATAATGGGAAAGATCAATGCAGTAATCACTGGAATTGGTGGATATGTGCCCGACTATGTCCTCAACAACGAGGAGCTGTCGCGCATGGTAGACACCAGTGACGAGTGGATTATGACTCGTGTGGGCATCAAGGAACGCCACATCCTCACGGAGGAAGGTCTCGGAACAAGCTACATGGCGCGTAAGGCTGCCAAGCAGCTCATCAAAAAGACTGGCGTGGACCCTGATACCATCGATGCGCTGATCGTAACCACCACCACTCCCGACTATAAATTCCCTTCTACGGCATCTATCGTGCTGGGTAAGCTCGGACTGAAGAACGCTTTCGCGTTTGACCTTGAGGCTGCCTGCTGCGGATTCCTCTACACTCTTGACATGGCTGCATCTATGATTCAGAGCGGCCGTTACAAGAAGATCATCGTTATCGGCGCCGACAAGATGTCGTCGCTGGTCGACTATCAGGACCGCGCCACATGTGTGCTCTTCGGCGATGGAGCCGGTGCAGTGCTTGTGGAAGCAACAGAAGAAGAGGGCGTGGGCGTGCAGAACTCTTATCTGCGCACCGACGGCAAGGGTCTGCCCTTCCTCCACATGAAGGCGGGCGGATCAGTGTGTCCCGCTTCTCATTTCACCGTAGATCACCGTCTGCACTACCTCTACCAGGAGGGACGCACCGTGTTCCGCTATGCCGTGACCGATATGAGCGACGACGTGGCTACGATCATGGAGCGCAACGGCCTCTCTGCCGATGATGTGAAATGGGTGGTGCCTCACGAGGCAAACCTCCGCATCATTGAGGCGGTGACCAAGCGTGTGGGCATTCCTATGGAGAAGGTGATGGTTAACATACAACGCTACGGCAACACAAGTGCCGCCACAATTCCTCTCGCCCTCTGGGACTATGAGAAGGAGCTGAAGAAGGGCGACAACATCGTGTTCACCGCTTTCGGTGCGGGCTTCGTGCACGGTGCCTCTTTCTACAAGTGGGCATACGACGGTGCAGAGGCTGCCGCCAAGGAGGTGAAATAAGGCGCAAGCGCATAATTAGCATTTTATATCTTCTTAAATATCAAGCGCGTTCTTCTCGTCGGAAATACGGGAGAACGCGCTTTTTCTATCTCTGGCGAACCCATTGAGAGATTATTTTCCAAATTATTGCTTGATTATTGCAATAAATCATTACATTTGCAGAAACCTTATGAGGCTTTACCTTTTTGTAGCTGATGCCTCATGCTCGTGAGATTAGATGCTTGTGAGATTAAATGCTTGTGAGTTTACATGCTTGTGAGAGTTTCATAACCCTATCTGTTCAACTGATAACGAATAAAAAACATGGATAATCGATTTGTTTCTATTTTTCTTCCTGCTCTGGTCATGACGAGAGAGGCAACAACGCTTGACGATCTTACGGTTGACAGCTTGTACTATTCTTATAATGTGTATAACGATTACGACGCTGACAGAGATGACGTGAACTGGAAACGTATGCGCTTTTATCACACCAGAGTGGGTAACAGAAAGGCATTGGTCATAGACTATCGTGATAGGGAGGACATCTTCAGCGTCTACTCTCTCATCACCTACAGCGCCGACCACTCGTTGCCCGTGCGCTACTATACCTTCTTTGCCGACTTCTACGATTTTGAGCATCCGCACACTGCATTGCTGCGCGAGAACAACGGCGATATGACAAGCACCCGTCTGCAACGTTACAGTTTCGACATTTCATGGCACACCATGTTAGAGGCAGTGAGGATTCATGAAAAGAAAAACCCGCTCTTGGAAAGAGACCCAGACGAGGTCTTCCCTGATGTTTAGTGGTGTTCTTTTATGTGCAGGATTTTCAGTAACTTTTAATAAGTTACGATGCATCATGACAAAAAACAAAGCAAGCTTTGCTTTTATGTGCAAGATTTTCAGTAACTTTGCATTTGAAATAAATACAATCAAATACAAAATAATATGAAATCATCAACTTTACGAGTTCCGGCATCCTTCCGATTCCAGGCTTCTTTGCTTGATGAGTTGAAGGCAAAGGCAAAGGCCAGCAACCGAAGCCTTAACAATTATGTAGAATGCCTGCTTATGGATATATTGGGCGTTTCAGACAAGGAAAATGAACTGATTATTACGCCCGAATTGCAAAAAAAAATTGAAAAGGCACGTCATGAACATCAGAATGGAGAAACCCAGATTTTTCAAAATGCTGATGACGCTATTAAGTGGATGGATTCCTTATGACATATTCAATAGAATTTTCTAAGAATGCTCAGAAAACCATAGCTAAATGGAAAAAATCTAATCCTATAGCGTTTAAGAAATTAAAGGAATTAATTCCAGAATTAGCTTCGAATCCAAGAACAGGTAAAGGTCATCCTGAACCTATGAAAGGAGGAGAAAACATTACTTATTCGCGACATATTACAGCTCATGACAGAATAATATATGACATTTTTGATGATGAAATACTGGTTTCTGTTGTTGAGGTGGAAGGACATTATAACGATAAATAAAAGAAAAATTCTTTAAATGCATAAGGCAGGATTTGTAAACATTGTGGGCAACCCCAACGTGGGAAAGTCTACGCTGATGAACCAGCTCATAGGCGAGCGCATAAGCATCGCCACATTCAAGGCGCAGACCACGCGCCACCGCATCATGGGCATCGTCAACACCGACGATGCGCAGATTGTTTTTTCTGACACCCCGGGCGTGCTTAAGCCCAACTATAAGCTTCAGGAGTCGATGCTCGCCTTCTCTGAGTCGGCGCTGCAAGATGCCGACGTGCTGCTCTACGTCACCGACGTGGTGGAGAACCCAGAGAAGAACATGGACTTCCTTGACAAGGTGAAGAAGATGACCATCCCCGTGCTGCTGCTCATCAACAAGATCGACATGAGCGAGCAGAAACAGCTCGGCGACATCGTGGAGAAATGGCACGCGCTGCTGCCCAACGCCGAGATTCTGCCCATATCGGCACAGAACAAGTTTGGCACCGACATCCTGATGAAGCGCATTCAGGAGCTGCTGCCGCCGTCGCCCCCTTACTTTGACAAGGATCAGCTCACCGACAAGCCAGCTCGCTTCTTCGTGTCGGAGATTATACGCGAGAAGATTCTTCTCTACTATGACAAGGAGATTCCTTACTCGGTGGAGGTGCGCGTTGACATGTTCAAGGAGGAGAAGGACAAAATCAACATTCACGCCGTGATTTATGTGGAGCGCGACTCGCAGAAGGGCATCATCATCGGCCACCGTGGCGTGGCGCTGAAGAAGATGTCGACAGAGGCACGCAAGACGCTGGAGAAATTCTTCGGCAAGCATATCTACCTCGAGACGTATGTTAAGGTGGATAAGGACTGGCGTAGCTCGAAACGAGAACTCGACAACTTTGGGTATAACCCGGAATAGAATTTTGAATTTTGAGTTTTGAATTTTGAATTATCGGCTTTGCCGATGTTGAATTTTGAGTTTTGAGTTTCGAATTATCGGCTTTGCCGATGTTGAGTTAACGATTTTCGAATTGACAAATCATAAATCTTAATTCATAATTCAATAATTCAAAATTGCGCCATGGCGCAACAATTCAAAACTCAAAACTCAAAATTCAAAACTCAAAAAAGATCGCCCTGAATGGAAAAGAGGGCACACTCTCGTCGGATGACGAGGGCCAGAGCATGGTCGGCTCCGGCAAATTATTAACTTGGATGCAGAGACCACATCCGGCCCTCTCCTTTATTATAATGTAAGGTGTGGAGGGAAAACAACAGACTGAAAAAACAGAAATGGCAAATTTAGTAGCTATTGTTGGCCGTCCGAACGTGGGCAAGTCAACACTCTTCAACCGATTGACAAAATCGCGCCGCGCGATCGTTAGCGACACCGCAGGCACCACACGCGACAGACAGTATGGCAAGTGTGAGTGGAACGGACGAGAGTTTTCTGTCGTTGACACCGGTGGATGGGTTGTCAACTCAGACGACATCTTTGAGGATGCTATCCGTCGACAGGTGCTCGTTGCCACAGAGGAGGCTGACCTTGTGCTCTTCCTCGTGGACGTGCAGACAGGCCTGACCGACTGGGATCAGGACGTGGCAACCATTCTTCGCCGCTCAAAGCTCCCCGTTATCCTGGTGGCCAACAAGACCGACAACAACGACCAGATCTACGATGCCGCCGAGTTTTATGCCCTCGGACTGGGTGACCCTCAGTGCATCAGTTCGGCTACAGGCAGCGGCACAGGCGACCTGCTCGACCTCGTGCTTGAGAAGCTCCCCGTGACCACCGCCGACGAGACAGAAGACGGCATTCCCCGTTTTGCCGTGGTGGGCCGTCCGAACGCAGGCAAGAGCAGCATCATCAACGCCTTCATTGGCGAGGACCGCAACATCGTGACCGAGATTGCGGGCACCACACGCGACAGCATCTACACACGCTTCGACAAGTTTGGTTTCGACTTCTACCTCGTCGACACCGCCGGCATACGTCGTAAGAACAAGGTGTCGGAAGACCTCGAGTTCTACTCGGTGATGCGTTCCATCCGTGCCATCGAAAACTCAGACGTGTGCATACTGATGATCGATGCCACACGAGGCATCGAGGCACAGGACATGAACATCTTCCAGCTCATACAGCGCAACAACAAGTCGCTGGTGGTGGTTGTCAACAAGTGGGACCTTGTAGAAAACAAGGACCAGGCGGTCATCAAGACCTTCGAGAACGCCATACGTCAGCGCATGGCACCGTTCGTCGATTTCCCCATAGTCTTTGCCTCTGCCCTCACCAAGCAGCGCATCTTCAAGGTGCTGGAGCTCGCAAAGCAGGTTTATCAGAACCGCACATCGAAGGTGGGCACAGCCAAGCTCAACGAGGTGATGTTGCCTCTCATCGAGGCTTATCCGCCACCATCGACCAAGGGCAAGTATATCAAGATCAAGTATTGCACGCAGATCCCGAACACACAGATCCCCTCGTTCGTGTTCTATGCCAACCTGCCGCAGTATATCAAGGAGCCGTATCGCCGTTTCCTTGAGAACAAGATCCGCGAAAACTGGCCCATGCACGGCTGCCCGATAAACGTGTTTATAAGGCAGAAGTAGCCCCTTCTGCTCCCCTGTCCCCTCCAGCTCCACCGCTGGGGAGAGGTGTGCGGCACGGGACATTTTTGACAAAAGATTTTTCTGAATTATGAAACACAGACATTCTGTATTGTTGCTTGTCGTTGCTGCCCTGTTGCTCTTTGCCTGTGGCGGCAAGACCGACAAGGACCCCTCGGAGATGGTGGGCCGCACGGCAAAGCTCTACTATGACAACCTGCTTCACGGCCACTACGAAGAGTTTGTGGACGGACATTTCCGTCCCGACTCCATTCCCGCCAGCTACCGTAGCCAGCTCATCGACAACATGCGCATGTATGTCGGTCAGCAGAACGATGAGCATCATGGCATACAGGAGGTGCGCATTGTGCGTGCCACCGCCGACACCGCCCGTCATGAAGGCAACGCCTTCCTCATGTTGTGCTTCAAGGACAGCACCAAGGAAGAGGTTGTCGTGCCGATGGTGCATGTGGGCGGATTGTGGATGATGAAATGATGTTTAAGATAAAAGGCTTGCACCGTTGCGTTTAAAACGCGTGGTGCAAGCCTTCTTCTTTTATTGCTCTTTTTGCTATGCCGACATGATGATGTCAGCCTTTTTTACATCTTTACAATTCTTCCTTTTCAATCTTTCTTCCTTCTTGATCTTTCTTCCTTTTTGATCTTTCCTCCTTTTCAATCTTTCTTATATTTTACTTTTTTCAACCTTCTCATTAGTTTTATTTATAGCAGGTAATGACCGCACTGACGGTTGTTCCTTCAGGGCTGAGCGCAGAGGGCTTATTGGCGTCGGCAGGCTTACCTGTTATTCCGATGATGAGACTTGTTGATGTGGCTGTCGGATCGCTAAACAGTCCCTGGGTCTCTATGTAGCTACTTAGTGTGGCGTAAGGGAGAGCCATGTACATGGTGCTCAGCTCGGCTTTTTCTGCAGTAGAGGCATCTATGAACGTGGTGTCGTTGGTGTAGCTGTTTGTGATGAACATTTCATACTTGGCGTTTTCCACGTCAATCCAACGCAGGTCGAGCACATCTACCGAGTCGGTTGAAAAATTTACCTCATATTCTGAACTCTCTAACATCATTTGCTTGGGCGATGGCGTTCCGGCTCCCGTCTCGTCGACACATGACATGATGGCGATGGCGCAAATGAAGCCGATGATGGCAATAATTGTTTTTTTCATATTTGTTGCAGGATATAAAAAACTTGTATGTTTTTTGAGGCGGGTCCTTAAATAGAACCTTCTATTTCAGTCCCCGCCTTTTGTTGTTACTGTTGGGCTCTTTCGTTTCTTTAGCCCCGTTATTTCACAGCCTCGAACGATGTCCACATGTCATCGGTGAGCAGGCAGAGAGTGAACTTGTACTTGCCTGACACCGAGGGCACCCACTTCACGTCGCCGCCGTTGTCTTGATAGCGGTATGGCAGAAGCTCATGGTTGGTCATAGGATCGGCGTTGTTCTCGGGAGCGAAGAAGAACTGGTCGCCCCATCCGCTGCCGAGCGCTATCTTTATCTCGCCGCCAGCGTTGAACTGGCCTGTCCATGACCAAAGGTATGGATGGCGCGCATCGGTCTGCACGAAGTCGGCCTCGCTGCTGCTGAGGTCCCAGCCCACAGAACATCCGTTACCCACGATGTGGAGGTAGCCATTTGGTGGAACGATGGCATTGTAGACATTGCAGTCGAAGTAGTCGCTGTTGGTGTCGACAACGATGGTGCGCTTGCCGCTTGCCGTGTTGTCGAACTTGCTAACCTCGCCCTCCGACACATATGACAGCGTGTTGTCTTGTGCCTTGCCATATGCCGGATAGTCGGCACCGGCGGCGGTGGTGAAGAAGAACGCGCCGGGCTTCATGTCGACAGTGGCCTCGTAGATGCCTGTTCCAGTGGTGCGCTGTGACAGACGTGCCGTAATGGTCGATCCGTCGGTGGCATCGAGATGGAGGTAAAGGTTGGTCGGATATTTCTCATAGCCCGTCACGTCGAACGTAACGGTCGACATCTCTGGCTTGATGTATGTCTTCTCGTTGTTTACCGTTCCTACCACCTCGGCCGTGATGTTTATCTTCTCGCCAGGGGCTATCCATTTGCCGATAATGGAGTTGAGCTCGTCTGTGGTGAACGATTTTGTTGTCTCGCGTCCTATCTCCATAAATTCGGTTGAGCTGCCGTTCTTGTCCTCTGTGTTGTACAGGCGGAAGGCATAGGTTATGGAGTCGTAATTGGCGATGGGCGACTGTGCTGCCTCCCATGTGAAGGTCACGGCAACGTCGTTCTCAAGAGCCTTGCTTAGTGTGATGTCAGCTTCCGACACCTTCAAGTGCATGTGGTCGGGCTGGTCATCAAGCTTATAATAGGTGGGGTCTTCATTGCACCCCGTCAAGGCCACAATCAGTGCGATGAGCACTGCGGATAATGTCTTATATTTCATTGCTTTGTGTCTTTTTTTATTTTAAGAAAAGATGCTTTAACACTTTCTCGTTATTTTGTCCAGAACGGCGGCTGCACGAGGTTCGGGTTCTTGTCATACTCGTCGATGTAAACAGGCATCCAATAGAACTTACGGTTCCACACGCGAGTTTGGTAGACGGTGCGCTTATAGAACGTCTCGGCGTTGGTGCCGCTTGCAGCGTTCATGCCGTAGTCGTTGCCCGTCATTTCGGGCAGGTTCTCTGCTTCCTTCCAACGGCGTATGTCGTACCAACGGTTGTTCTCGCAGCACAGCTCTACGCGGCGCTCCATGTGCACAGCCTTGCGCACGGCCTCTTGTGTGTTGTCAAGGTGAATGTAGTTTTCGTCAAATTTATCTACATCGTCGAAGGTGTATTGGCGTATGCCTGCACGCTCACGGATCATGTTGACATACTTGATGGCTTGCAAGCGTGCCTCTTTGGTGTCGTAGGCTTCGTTCTCTGCCTCAGCATAGTCGAGGTAGGTGAAGGCCAGACGGTAGATGAAGGCCTGACGTCCGGTCCACTGCACCTTGTAGTTGTCGGTCATGCGCAGACCCTTGCGAGCGAGGTATCCGTTCTGTGGCGCATCGTGCGGTGAGCTTGAGCGTATGTTGTCTGAGTGGTTATAGAAGAAATCGGCCTTGCGGTTGAGGTAGGTGAGCCAAGCGCCGTTGAAGGTCACGGCGTTGTAGAATCGCGGTTCTCGGTTGCAGTACATGTTGTATGTGCCCTTGTCGGTAACCTCTCCTGCCACGCCCGTGCCATGTTCCCAGTTGGTGTTGCGCTTGTCTATGCCTGTAGAGAATCCCTCTTCGCGGTAGTTAGACTCGGGGTCGGTGATAGGCAGTCCGTTCTTGGTGAAGAACGCGTCAACTAAACCTTGGTACACACCTAAGCCGTTGCCTCCACCCACCTCGCGCACTGATGTTACGCGGAGGAAGCTCTCGTAGCTGCAGTCTTTTGTGTAGGGGAAGGTGATCTCTTTATTGCCCTCGTCCCAGTTAAGAATGTGTACGTTGTAGGTCGACATAAACGGGTCAATGGTGCCGTCGTCGTTAAGCTCCTTGTAGAGCTTGTAGCCAGCCTTTTCGGCTTCGTCAATGCATAGCTTGCAGGCCTCGGCAGCCTTTGCCCACTTGTTGGGGTCATAGGTAGAACTGAACACCAGTTCGCCGTCGTGGTTGCGATAGTTGGCATACCACGGGTTACCGTTGACCAGAGGGCTTGCTGCGAAGAGCAACATGCGTGCGCGCACTGTCAGTGCCATGACCTTCGTTATTCGTCCATATTTCGATGGGTCTGTGTAAACAGAAGGCAGGGCATCAGCAGCCTCCAGCATCTGCTTGTCGCAGTAGTCGACCACATCGTCAAATTTCGACTGTCCAATCATCAGGTCGTTGACATCAAAATCGGTGGGCGCGATATAGTCGGGACGGAACGGTATGGCACCGTAGTTCTCAGCCATGAGCCACCATGCGTAAGCGGTTAGAAACTTGATCTCGCTCTTGATGTTCGCCACCTCTGATGCTGGCAGGTTCTGTTCTGGCAGAGCCTTGATGTTCTCAGCGAGTATGTATCCCTGACGGATGTATTTTGGCATGGCGGCCCAGAGGTCACCGTCCCAGCTCGAGTTGATGGTCCACTCTCCGAAAATTTTGGGTATCACAGAGCCCCAGTCCCACTGTCGCCAACGCGCCGAGGGGGTGATATCATCGGCAAATACCTCGTAGCCGTCGCTTGTAAGCGCATATTTGTCAGGATTGTGAATAACGTTATAGACGTAAGCCAGCATGGAGTACACCTTGTCGCGGTTGGTGAACACCATCGACAAGTCAAGCTCTGTGTCGGGCTCCTTGTCAAGGTAGTCGGAACATGCTGTGGTGCCTGTGAGCGTCAGCATGGCGGCTGCAATATATGATGCTATCTTAAATTTTTTCATTTGTTTTCGCTTTTTTGTTATGCGTTAATCAAAACTTTTTTTTGTCAGACCATGGCTTAGAAAGTCAGGTCAAGACCAAACTGCACCGATTTGTTCATCGGATATTTCAAACCGTCGCTTGTGCCAAGCTCCGGGTCCCACAGCTTGAACGGCGAGAAGCAGAACAGGTTGTTGCCGCTGACGTATATTCGCAGCGACTTGGCTCTGACGGCGTGTAGCCACTCTTTCTTGAAGGTGTAGCCCACCTCTATTGTCTTGCAGCGCAGAAAGCTCATGTCCTTCTTCCACCATGTAGATGAACGGTAGTTGTTCTGGTAGGGACTGTAGCGAAGGCGTGGCCAGAACGCATATGGGTCCTGATTTTGCTCTGTCCATCGGTCGGACAGGTTTTGCGAGTAGGCGTTGCCTTGCACGGTGGTGCCGCTGCCTGGTATAAAATAGGACGAGCCGCCAATGATGCGGTAGGTGTCGGCTGTGCCCTGGAAGAAAACGTTGATGTCAAAGCCTTTGTAGGCAACTTGTCCTCCGAAGCCGTAAACGATACGCGGGTCATTGGTTCCGCCGATGTAGCCTTCATCCTCCTCGCTTATTACGCCGTCGCCGTTCATGTCGACATATTTGATGTCGCCGGGCTTGAGGTTTACGCCACCGATGCTCTCTTGTGAAGGAATGCCGAATTTGAGTGAGCCGTCCTTGTTGAAATCTTCTGGCATGAACAGTCGCTCTGCTGTCAGGCCCCACAGCTCGTTGAGTGACCGTCCTGTCTGTGCGCGGTATGTTCCTTTGCGCTTTTCGGCTTCGTCATACTCGTCCACACGGTTCTTGGCGTAGGTGAAGTTGGAGTAGAACGAGGTGTAGAGGTCTTTTGTCCACTGTTTATTGAAATTGAGGCTCATGTCGACACCGCCGTTAGACACCTTGCCGAAGTTGGCCCATGGCGAGTTCTGAAATCCTGTCTGTGTGGGCACCAGTCGGCGTTGCATGAAGATGTTCTTGCGCTTCTCGCGGAAGAAGTCTATGTTGAAGCTGAGCATATTAAACAATCCCAACTCAATGCCGAGGTTATATTTCGTTACCGTTTCCCATGTGAGGTTGGTCACTCCGATCTGTCCCTCAGTGATGCCGCCGTAGTTTTTCTGTCCCTTTGTTCCCCACTTGAAACCGTTGGCACCCGTGTTGAGCGTGGTGAGGTAGGCAAAGCGGCGTCCCGGCAGGTTGTCGTCGCCTGCTTGTCCGATGCTGGCACGGAACTTGATGTTGTTGAACACCTTTCGCATGCCCTCCATCCATGGCTCCTCGCTCATGATCCATCCTATGGCGGCAGAGGGGAAGAAGCCGAAACGTTGGCCCTTGGCAAAGTTCTCAGAGCCGTTATAGCCGAAGTTGAACTCGCCCACATAACGATTGTCGAAGGTGTAGGACAGGCGTCCGGCAATGCCTTGCTTGCGGTAGTCTTGAATGTCGCCATTGTCAAACGACTGTTGGTTGTATAGGAACAGGGCGCTCACGTCGTGCTTGCCAAATGTGCGGTTGTACATAAGGTCGGCTTCGATGTATATGCGGCTATTTCCATATTCGGTGTTCGTGAAGCTACCCATCGACTCGTCGCCGGTAGAGAGCACGTCATACACGAGGTTACCCTCAGCATCGCGCCCTGTGGCTGGATAGACGCGTGCCGTGTTGAGCGATCGTCCGCGTCCGCTCTTGTTCCAACGGTCGAAGCTGAACACACCCTTGGCCTTCAGGCCCTTTGTTATGAAGTCGAGTTTCTGCTCTACGGCAAACAGTGTCTCAATTTTTGATGCCGTCTTTAGCTCATATCCTCCCTGTGTCACCTCGGCCCACGGGTTGGAGCGGTTAGATATGACAGGTATGCTTCCATCGCTGTAGCGTGTGGGATGGACGAACGGCAGGGTGGCGAAGGCGTTGCTGAAAGCATCGTCGGTGTTGCAACGCTGTTGGCGGAAGCGGTTAAGGTAGCCGCCGATGTTCACGCGCAACGTGGTGGTCTTCGTCACATCCATGTCGAGGTTCGAGTGGAGATAGAACTGCTGGTTGTTGGTAGAGTTGTCAACAGGCAGACTCTTGTCTTGCTCCAAGATTCCTGTCTCGCGGAAATAAGAGGCCACGATAGAGTAGCGCAGGAAGTCGGAACCGCCGCTCACGTCGACGTTGGCGCGAGTGGTGTAAGCATAGTCTTTTGTTATCGCGTCTATCCAGTTTACGTCGGGGTAGAGGTCTGGGTCGTAGCCGCTGCGTGTGCGGTCTATCTGTGTCTGTGTGAAGGGCTGTACCTGGTTGTCCTGTTGTGCCAGATTGTTGAGTAACGTCATATAGTCGGGCGCGTTGAGAAACTCAGGTAGCTTTGTGGGCTGGTTTATGGAGTGCTCAACGTGGAACTTTATCTGTGGAGGCCCTATCTTGCCGTGCTTGGTGGTGATGACAATCACGCCGTTGGCACCTCTCACACCATACATGGCCGATGCTGATGCGTCTTTGAGCACAGAGAACGACTCGATCTGTGATGTGTCAAGGTTGTCGAGGTCGCGTTCCACGCCGTCGACGAGCACCAACGGTTTGTTGCTGCCCGAGAACGTGTTGATGCCTCGGATCCAGAAGCTCGAACTGTCATATCCTGGCTCGCCTGAGCGCTGTATGCCTATCACGCCCGACAGCTTGCCTGCCAGATTGTTTGAAAGGTCGCGGCTTGTGCCGTAGTGTAGCTCATCGGGCTTGATGTTTTCTATGGATCCAACGATCGATGCCTTTTTCTGTGTGGTGTAGCCTGTCACTATCACATCGGTCAGCTCGTTGGCGTTCTCGTCCATCTGCACATCCAGAATCTTCGATCCGTTCACGTCGATGGTTTGGTTCTTGTAGCCTATATATGTAAACTCGAGCTGTTGGCGACCCTCAGGCACCATGATGGTGAACATTCCGTCTATGTCGGTGATGGCGCGTATTGTGCCCTTTGAACCCACAACCGTGATGTTCACACCAATGAGAGGTTCGCGGTTGCTGTCTGTAACGATGCCTGTGATTTTTGCTTTCTTCTGCTGCTCTACGGTTGTAGAGGCTACGCTGTTAGCTGCTACCGTCGGCAATGGGTATGCGGCTGTCATGGCCATGGCACACAACAATGCGGCCCCGTAGGTCTTTACTCTTTGCCTGTGGTAGATAGAGGTTTTTAATTTTCGCATATTTCTTACAATTAATGTTTCCAAAATGTTGATAAATTGAGCTTGGCTTATTGGGTCTGTTTACTTAAGCAATAGCTGTTTACAAGTTTTTTAGATTAACGTTGCAAAGTTATAAAAAAAGCTAATTAAATCTTGTTTGTATCATCGCTTGTATGCTTTTTGATTTTATAAGATGCTGATTATTAAGGAAGTAATATTTTAATAATATAAATTTTGTATTAATGGTGTAAGGCTAAAACCGGATGTTGAGCATGTGCCGTTCTGCCAATATGTGGCTTTTTTGAGCCGTTTGCAGATAAAAAAAGGAAATGTGCGTTGCACCATCGTGTGTGCGTCGTCACATTTCCTTTTGTTTTAATGGCCTTATGCGTTGTTATAATGGCCTTATGAGATTTTAAAACGACATTATGCGTTTCTCAAACTCGTCATTGCTCACGCATGAACGGTTTTTCGCTCGTGTCTTGTAGGTGTTGACGGTGTGGACAGAGTAGCCCAGATAGCGTGCTATGCGGTCGCTCTCCTTTATGCCCATTCGTATGAGGGCAAAAATGCGCATCTCGCTTGTCAGAGAGTTCTCTTCTGACGGGTACTTGCGGTCACCTTCGTTAAAGAGGGTGTTGTATTGTTCAACAAAATTTGGAAAAAGAACAAGGAACGTCTTGTCAAAGTTGCGGAATATGGTCTTGCGCTCGTTGTTAAGATATTCTTGGCTTGTCACGTTCTCGATGTCGCTGTATCGTCGCGTCATAACCGACTTGTTCACTTTGTTGAATATGTGTTCCAGCGACTCTATATATTCGGATGCGTCATAGAGCGTGCGCCCTATATATTCGTTTTTCACCTTGTCGGCCTCCAAGAGTCGCTTGTTGGTCTCCATGAGCTGCTCGTTGGTGGCGTTGAGGGCTTCAAGGTTCTGTATGTTCTGCTGTTGTGCCAGCTTAAGTTTTCTATTGAGCCTACGATGGTAGACATAAGCTCCTGCGAGGACACAAACAACAACAATCACACAGAGAAACAACACGAAGAAAATATTTCGTTGCATCTTGACCATGTCGAGTTTTGTCTTCTCTACGGCTGGCATGATGTTGCTCAATTCGATGAGTCTTATTGGTGCGTTGTAAAAATTGATGAATTCAAGGGCCTTGCTTACATATTGGTTGGCCTTTGCATTGTCAAAATGCTGTATGGAGCTGCTCACATGGTAGAGCGATGTTATCTCTCTTGTGGTCGACTCGTTGTCGCAGATGGCAGACTTTATGAAACTTATTATTGCCATCTCCTCGTTGCTCTTTCTGCGGTATGCCCAAGCCTCCTCAAAGTAGTAGGTCGCCATGCGGTGCTTGTCTTTCTCGCGCTTCACAGCCTCGTTTGCTAAGCAAATCACTCGGTCGTTGTCGTCTTGCGATGCCGCCTTGGCCATGCTGAACTGGTACCAGTCGCTCGACTGTGGCTTGACGATTGCCAACAACGAATCGGTACATTGGTTCGCATATATGCTGTACTCGTTTTGCTGTGGCTTGTTCGAAACGAAATAGCATCCTTGTTCCGCCCATAGCTTGTGCATGGTTTTGTAATACTCAATCTTCACCCATGCCGGCATTCCGCTGACATCGATAGATTTCATTATCTTGTAAGCCTGTATGTTGTCGCCTGAGGTTATGCATATATGGGCAATGTTGCACATGGCCACAATCTCATAGTCCTTGCGCCTCATCTGTTGGGCCACGTTCAAACTCTTGTAGGCGTAGACGATGGCTGAGTCGGCTTTGTATGACTGGTATGCAAGGTAGATGCTGTGTAACGTCTCGAAGCGTTTGTTGAGGCTTCCGTGTCTTGTAAGAAGCTTTTTCATGGCGCTTATGTGCTGTTCGTGTTCCGCTTCATACATCGGAGCCTTCTCCAAACTTTCGTCGAGCTTGTTGAGCCATTGCTTTAGGTCGTCGCTCACAGCGTTTGCTGGTTTGGCGATAAATAGCAATAAGAAAATCGAAAAAATGGTCTTTATATGGGTCATAATCGCTAGGCTTTAACTAAAAGATGTGCAAAGGTAAGAAAATTTCGTGTCTTTCGCCATGTTTTTATGTTGAAATAAATAAAAAAAATAGGCCAACCTAAGAAAGGCTGGCCCATCATTTTTTAGTTTTCCTTATTCTCGATTCACAAATCTCAAATCTCGATTCTCTATTACAAACCTCTATTCTTGATTCACGAATCTTGGTTCACATCCGCTTATCTCTACTCGCCGAGATATTCGGCCTTCACCGTTTCTTTCAGAATGTTCACGGTTAGGCGGTAGCGTCCGTCGCGGCGTATGCGCCATTTTGTGTCCTTGCCGCCTGTGCGAAGGAGCGAGGTGTGCAAGATGTCAGCATTGGCACTGAAGGGATGCAGCTCTTTCTGTCCCCATTCCTCCACGCCTTCAAACTTAAAGGCATCAGGTTCCTCCACCTTGTCGTTGCGCTTCAGCTCGCCCTCCCATGTCCACACACAGGGATCGGCTTTGCTCTGTGTGAAGGGCTGCATCTTTAGCTTCTCCCATCCGTTCTTTGTGGCTCCACCACCCAAGAACAGCTCGTCCCACGGACGAAACAGTTCACCGCGCATGGTGCCCTCCATGGGGTTTACATACAGGCGGTAGTAGTTGGCGGCAAACGTGACAGCCAGTCCTTTCGCGTCTTTATCTGTGGTGGATAGATAACCCATGCCGTTGTTTACAAACTGTGCGTCCTCGTCATCGGGCTGTAGCCATAACGTGGCGGCCTGAGCGGTTTCTGTGCTTTGCACACGGGCCTGTCCTTCACCCAGCGGTCCGGCGTATCGGAACTGTCCGTCTGGTGTGCGCTCCATCTTCTGTGCGCCGCCAGGCACGGCAGTACCTGTTATCCACAATTCGTCAAAATCTTGTGCCGACATCGCTGTTGTTGAAAGTAGACAGATGGCACACAACACATATTTTATATAACTCTTAATTTCCATAAATTAAATATCAAAAAATCAAAACTCTATCTTGTAAGTCTTGTTGAACGAAGCGTCAGCAATGAGCACCGTCATGTCACCCGTCTTGTCGTCCCATCTCCATGCGTTGCTGTCCATAGCCTTGCCGTTAAGCTTCACGGCATCAGGACGCTCTGTTGTCTTGAACACCACCTCATAGCTACGCTTTGTAGGCATGTTCTTGTAGCTTCCCTTGCGTGGGTGGATGGTTAGAGAAGATCCTTTGCTGGTGTTCTTGTGGGCAATGAGCGTTGTGGCATACTCGTTGCGCTGGTAGCCGTTGTCGTCGCCGTTGTCTTCGTAATAGCTTATTGATCCGTCACCACCGGGATACACCTCCAGAATGAGCTTCTCCGGGCACGACTTGAGGTTGGTGATGTGGGGATAGCAGGGTATGACGGATCCTGCTTTCACGAAACGTGGCGTGTCGTCAAGGGTGTAGGTCTGGGTTATGGTGGTATTTCCTTTCACCATGCGGTTCTTGCACACGTCAAACCACAGGCCCTCGGGCAGCCACACGCTGCTCTCCACCAGCTTGTCCTCGCCCGACCGTTTGGTAACGGGAGCCACCAACATGTTGCTGCCAAACATATATTCGCCCTCGTTGTCGTAGGCTTCGTTGCGCTCTGGCCAGTAATAGTAGAGTGGGCGGCAGATGGCTATGCCTGTGTCGTAGGCCTCGCGTGCCGCATTATAGATGTATGGCATCAGACGGTAGCGTAGGTTCACGGCGTCGCGCAGTTGTGTGAAGTTGCTGTATTTCCATATCCTGCGCTCGATGTCTGGCGAACTTGTGGCGTGGGTGCGGAAGAGCGGTGAGAACACGCCATACTGTATCCAGCGTAGATACAGCTCCGGGTCGTTGCCGAGAAACTGCTGATGGCCGCCGAGGTCATGACCCCAATAGCCGAAACACACGTTTGAGGCTGTGGCTGTGAAGCAGGGTTGGAAGGCCAGCGTTCCGAATGTTGTGAACGAGTCGCCTGAGAAGCCTAACGGGTAACGGTGGCTACCCAGTCCGCCCCAGCGGTGGAATATTACGGGTCGGCGGTCAGGACGGTTTACACGCATGTCGTTGTAGAACACATGGTTGTGCCAGAACGTCTCACCCAGTCCTTTCACGTTCTTGCTCTGCAGATGTTGCTGCCAGTCGAGCCACCAGAAGTCTACACCCTGTGCCTCTCGCTTGCGCAGTATGTCCTTGAACATCACCTTGTAGAAGGTGCTGTCCTCAAGATTCCACGGTATGTTCTTCGTTGAGGCAGGCAGGCCGAGGTCGCGTGTCATGTCTGAGAAAAACTCCTCGTCGTTGTCCACACCATCGGCAGGGTGTAGGTTGAGAGCTACGCGCAGCTTGTTGTCATGCATAAACTTGATGAGCTTCTCTGGCTCAGGAATTACCGTTTTGTCCCATGTCCATCCTGTCCAGTCGCGGTCGTGCCAGTCCATGTCGAAAATCATTACGTCGAGCGGAATGTCATGACTTTTTATCTCGTTCACAATGTCCATAAACTCCTGCTGTGTGTATTTCTGATATTTGCTGTACCAGTAGCCCAGCGTGTAGAGCGGTGGCATGTTCATGTGCCCGCCAATCTTGGCATAGTCGCTCACGGCCTTGCGATACTCATGTCCGTAACCCATGAAATACCAGTCGACGGCCTCTTTGTCCACAGGCTCTGCCCACCAGTCTATGCCTCCTGCTTTCTTGTCGAACGCGAAGGTGGTGCTGCCGTCGCCGCGCTTGGCTAACGGACTCTCGTCTATCACGGCCCATCCAGCCCTTGACACCACTCCGTCTTCCAGCTCCTTACGTTTGTTGTCGCCCATCTGTCCGTCGAGCGTGCGTGTTGTGCCTTTGAGGTTCAGGGCGTTGTCTTTGCCAGGATACCAAAGCACCTGCTTGCCGTTTATGGTGAGCGTTATGTTGAGGCTCTTCGAGTTGCGCTGTGTAGCGTCTATCTCATCGCCCACCTTGTATCTGAGCGTCAGGGCCGATGTCTTGATCTCCAGCCATCCGTTCTCCTCTGTTGTCTTGAACTTGGGTACTGGCAGGTTGCGGTTCACCACGCCAAAGGTCGCGCGATCCTCAAACAAGGCTTTCTTGCTGTATTGAATGCGTATCATCTCAGGCGTGAGCACGGTGAACCGCGCATTGCCTCTTGTCACAACGGCCTTAGGGTTGGCCTTTGGATTGTCCACCTCCGATGCCTTGATGTTTCCGAGGCATGAGAGGAAGAAAAGTAGTAAAAGAAAATTTCTCATTGTTGTTTTTTTGTTCTGTCGTTTATGTTTATCCTTTTAGGATACGTTAAATTTGCAATGACGTGTTGCCGTCTGGCTGTCTGGCTGTGCGCATGCAAAGATAATTATTTTCATGCTCGTTTCAAGCGGTTCCTGCATTTATATTATCGTTCCTTGCTGCCGTAACAACATAACATGTTGATAATCAGGATGTGCTCTTTCCCAAAATAACATTGTGTGTATAATGGCTTTTTATGGGGTCTGACAAAGGATTTCTGGAAAAGAGGTCTCCTTTTTGTCTGTTCGGCGTCTATTTCTCTGCGGTGTCAGGTGCGTTGTCGGCACGAACCGCTGTGCGAAGATGTAAGTTAAATTGCATTAATAAGACATTGAAAAAAAAGCCATTATGCTGAAATGTGGAATTTTATTGCTAAATTTGCACGCAATAAATTTCAAAAGTACTTATGTCATCATTTGTTGCAGATAAAATTGTAATGGACGGTCTTACTTATGACGACGTCCTTCTTATCCCTGCTTATTCAGAGGTACTGCCGAAAACGGTAGAGTTGAAAACAAAGTTCTCGCGTCACATTAATCTTAACGTGCCGTTCGTGACAGCAGCCATGGACACCGTGACAGAATCGGCAATGGCTATCGCCATAGCGCGCGAGGGAGGTATCGGCGTGATCCACAAGAACATGTCGATAGAGGAACAGGCGCGCCAGGTGGCAATCGTGAAACGTGCCGAGAACGGAATGATCTACGATCCCGTGACCATTCGCCGTGGAAGCACCGTTAAAGATGCGCTCGCCATGATGGCCGAGTATCACATCGGCGGCATTCCTGTTGTTGACGACGACAACCACCTTGTGGGCATCGTTACCAACCGCGACCTGCGTTTTGAGCGTCACCTCGACAAGCTCATCGACGACGTGATGACAAAAGAGAATCTCGTCACCACACACATACAGACCGACCTTGCTGCCGCTGCCGACATTCTGCAGAACAACAAGATTGAGAAACTGCCCGTTGTAGACAGCGACAACCGCCTCGTGGGTCTCATCACCTATAAGGACATTACCAAGGCCAAGGACAAGCCCATGGCTTGCAAGGACGAGAAAGGCCGTCTGCGCGTAGCCGCAGGTGTGGGTGTGACCGTCGACACGCTTGACCGCATGCAGGCCCTCGTTGAGGCCGGTGCCGACGCCATCGTCATCGACACAGCCCATGGCCACTCAAAGTATGTCGTAGAGAAGCTGGTTCAGGCCAAGGCTGCCTTCCCCAACGTAGACATCGTTGTGGGTAACGTGGCAACAGGTGCCGCTGCCAAGATGCTCGTCGACAATGGTGCCGACGCCGTGAAGGTGGGCATCGGTCCGGGCTCTATCTGTACCACCCGTGTGGTTGCAGGTGTGGGTGTTCCCCAGCTCAGCGCCATCTATGATGTCTTCTCTGCATTGCAGGGCACAGGTGTGCCTCTCATCGCCGACGGCGGTCTCCGCTATTCGGGCGACGTTGTCAAGGCCCTCGCTGCCGGTGGTAGCAGCGTGATGATCGGCTCGCTCGTTGCGGGAACCGAGGAGAGCCCCGGCGACACCATCATCTTCAACGGCC